>Ga0214478_100312_pt1 | contig 28283 bp, 20 predicted proteins | sample M1_20Mar14CPVII9_2_FD_178001 | JGI IMG/M metagenome (GOLD analysis project Ga0214478, IMG submission 178001) | Marine eukaryotic communities from Monterey Bay, California, United States - M1_20Mar14CPVII9sort6BwellD7 | ecosystem: Environmental > Aquatic > Marine > Unclassified | place: USA... | reverse complement strand
ATGAAAGAGAAGTTACGTGTAGCAGATGAAGATGATGCCGTTACACCCGACGATATTGATAAACCAACAGATATCGAGGAAACAGTGGTGGTAGATGAAAATGATGCAGAAAAGGTGGCATATGAACAACAGAATGAAATCAAGATTAGTTCAAATGGTGATGATGAGCAGCAAGATGTTAAGATGGATAAGATTACTGATATTAATAAGGAGGTAGCAAGGGAAGAAGAGGAAGAGATTGGTAGTACTGGTATCGAGGGAGGGGAAAAGAATGGTACTGAAGATAACGCAATTGAGAAAGATGCCGCTCTAGAGGATGTTGTTGTAAGTGGAGGGAGTAAGGATGTTGTAGAAGAGGAGAAATTGGTAGACGAGGCAAAGTTTTCTCAAGATGATAAGGTTAATGAGGTTGCATCAGATGTAAAGGAGTCTGCAATTGAGAAGGGGACAGTGAGTGGTGATACCAAGATTGCAGGGGGAATAAGTGATGATATCCCGGATGATAACACTGTGAAGGATGCTACCGATACTTCTAATATCGTAGCTGAATTGGCAGATGAAGATGAGAAGACCCTCAAGTCCGATTATGCCGTCGCCATTGGTGTATCTCAAGACGTATCCGAAGGAGGAGATGTGTCCACTGAGGAAGACGCACTAATCACCAAGGTTGAAGAAGAGGAGGCCATTGACAAGATAGCCGGTGCTACTGAAACCCAAGAGTTGGAAAGCACTGACCTCAAGGAAGAATCTGTTGCCAATACAGCAGCAGGAGATGTAGAAGAAGAAGAACCGAAGAAGGGAAGTTTTGGCGTAGTTGGTCTATCAAAAGACCCTAACGCCTCGTCCTTTCTGGTAGATGATCCACCAGTCGTTGGTGAGGTACCTGCTGCTGCTTCCTCTCTCATCGAGACGGAAACATTCCCCAAGGACAGTGTTGAAGAACAGGCGGTAACGTCCAACGAGGGATTAGCCAAAGATACAAATGTTGAAAGTATCCCTAGCCAACTTGAGTCTACTTCTACTATCAACAATGTCGATAACAAGTCAAGTGATGGACATGAATATTTACCTGATACTGGATCTAGTGATGGATTAAGGACTGCCGATGGTGTAGGAGATGTACAGCCTGGTGTGGTGGCTGGTGAAGGAGAGGCAATAAAGAAGACCTCCGAGTGGGGAGATGATGACGATACCGTAAGCCCTGAAAGTGTTGCGGCGGCGGATGCTGGTACTCTCTCCGGCATTACCGAATCTCAGAACTTAGAAGGAGGTACTAGTGAAAAGACGGAAGAGCAACTTGAAACTGAAATTGAAACAAAGTTAGAAACGGCACTTGAAACAGGTGAAGTAAATGAAGAACAGGCTGAGGAGTTAGAGGAGGAGATGAATGAGGCATTAGAGGAGGGTGTGGGTGATATGTTTGAAAAGAAGTTGGATAGTCAATTAGGTGGTGTTACTGAGAAGACATTTGAAGAAGGAACTGATACGACCAATACAGGCAGTGTGGGTGTTGTTGGTCTATCGAAAGATCCAATTGCCTCTTCCCTCTTGGTGGATGATCCGCTGCCAGTAGTTGGTGAAGTGCCAGCTATTGCCGAAGCACCCGTCGTCGCCACTACTTCAGCCTTTCAAAACCTATCATGTGAGGATGATCCAGCTAGTTACCTCGCTGCCGACAACATCTGTGAAAGTATTAAGATGAGGGGTGGAGAAGGATGTAATGATGTGTTGTTTACTGATGACAATGCTACAGCTGGTGTTGACGATGAGAAGACCACTAAGAACATTGATGGCTCTGCCACCGACTTGGGTGGAGCGGTCGGTGCCCAAGCCTATGCTGCAGGTGATACTTTACGGGTAGAAGAGGAGGTCCATGCCACTTATGATGCCGAAGATGGTGTTGATAACGAGGAGCGTCGTAACGAGGAGCGTCGTCTCTATGATGAAGACGATGAGGTTCAAGAAGACCCCCAAGATGGCATGGTTGGTAGTAGTCGTAGCATCAATCCCACATCATCTTCCAAGAAGCCGATCGTCACCGTTGGTATGCGGCATTGCCCTGTTACTTGTAATGTGGTTTCTGAATGTGAGGCAGCACGAGACTACTTCAATCCTGGTGTCAAGAGCATCTCTGATACAACAGAGCAAGTTTCTACCAACACTGAAACCGTCGAATCTCCAAGTTTGTATTCTACTACCCAAGGTGTTGAATCATCGACTGTATATGGTTCTACCGGTGTCGAATCAGTGGGTGATAATAATCCAACTTATGGGCTAAGTGCTGAGGTCGAGCAACCCACCACCTATGGCTCAACCGGCGTATCAAATACTATCGATCAAGTTGGTTCCGAAGAATCTGAAGTACCTTCTGTCACAAAAGAGGGAGAATTCGGCCAGGATCATGTATCAGAAGGCAAAGTGGCAAGTGAGGTAAATTGTGTAGACGACCCCAACTTCCTCTACAAGCTTAAACCAGGCTACGATTGTGCATATGTTGCCTCCGCTGACAAGTGTGACAAACTGCATAATGAAGAGAAGGTCGGCATTACCTCCTGCCCTGAGTCCTGTGGCATGGTTGAACAATGTAAAGAGATGAGTAAGGGAGTTGACGCACCTAGTGATGATGCCGATGATGATAACGTTGAAATGGACGCCACTGGCACCGACTTAAATAATACCAATCCATCCAATGCCATCATTGAAGAAGAGGTAGAACTCACCCCATCTCAAGATTCAAGCCCCAAGATTGATGTTGCTGATAATGCGGTAATGGCCGAGGCATCATGCGAAGATGATATAGATTTCCTATACAAAGATAAGCCAGGTTTTACTTGCGCTTATATTGGCCAGTACAAGCCTGACAAGTGTGACAAGCTCCATGATGGCGAGGTTGTGGGTATCATTAGCTGTCCAGTCTCATGTAATATGGTAGCACAGTGTAAAGAGATGTATAGCGTAAGTGGTGCAGTTATGACAAAGAAGACTAATTTGAGCTTAGACAATATAGATGAGAAGGATCAGTCCTTGGTCGAGGAGAGTAGTGATGTTGTCGGTTCTACTGACAGTGCAAATGATATTGAAGAGAAGAATCTCCCAGTAGTTGACAGCGGTGGAATGATTGGAGATGAGGATGTGAAGATCTCTGCTGTGAATGAAGAGACAGAGGAAGAGTCTACTGATGGTGGTGTTCAATCTAACACTGTATATGATCCTTCTCAAGAAGACAATGGTCTAGTACCGACTGAAGACATTTCAGATAAGACAACCGCCGGATATGGAACTGGCCTCGATGCCAATGGTTGGAGTGCTGATAGTGAAGATGAGCCTTCAAACCAAGAAGCCGTCGAACCATCATCAACAGTTTGCAAGGACTCTGAGACGTTCCTTTACAAGGAGAAGCCAGGATGGGATTGTGCTTATATTGGTGAATCAGATCCTAACAAGTGTCTAAAACTTCACAATGGTGTTTCAGTTGGTATCGCCGATTGTCCCAAGTCATGTAACATGGTTGACAAGTGCTTGGAAGCGGCAGGCTTGGGTACAGAATCAGGAGTAGCGGGTAGTGAGGTGAATGATCCACCCGCTGCAACCCAATATGATCAAGAACCAGCAGCAACCGCTAGTACAGATGGAAGTGTAATGCAGCGAGATAGTCTAGGTTTTGGCGAAGAAGAAGAGGAAAAAGATGAATATCCAAAGGAGGTGTCGAATGAAGAAATGTCATCTTTGGTAGGCACCGGCACAAAGTCAATGGCAGATGAGCTAGAGAACTCAGAAAACTCGTTTGGTAATGATAACAGCGGTGATGGAAGTAATGATGTGCAAGATGAACCATCAGATAATTGGAATGCCACCCAAGAAGAGGATGAAGAAGACTCGTTTGGTACTTGGGACGGTATTAATGATAATGGTGAGGATGCTTGGAATGCTGAAAAGAATGATAGTGGCAATTCAAATTGGAATGGAGTGGAAGATAACGGCGACGATGCCTGGAATGCTGATGGAGAAGAAAACAAGGGAGAAGATTATGAGTCATTAGACAATTGGAAAGACGAGGATAGTGCAGATATTGAGGATGTTGACAAGTTACCATGGGATACTCCCTCTGCCGAGAACCTCAACCAACCAATAGGAGGTGGGTTCGATAGTTATCAAGGAACAGAAGAGAATGCATTTAATGCTGAACCCACAAACAATCTAGTACCCTCTGGACAAGATACAGCACCCTCTGCCAACTCAGAGTATGCCTGGGAACTCGAAGACGAGGACAGCTTTCCCGTGGGTCTGTTCATTGCCCTACTTGCTGTCTTTATCTTTTTTATTTACAAGAAAAGCCAGAGCCGTAACCAACCCAACACTCGTGACTGCACTTCAAGAGGAGGTTATCAGCCTGTCCAGCGAATGGATCACAGTAAGAAATGGTAGTCGTTACTGACATAGTGTGGAAGGATTGGGGTGTTGCATTAAACGACAAGCAAGAGATATGAACCCTTGCACTTGCAACGAGAAGTATTTTTGTGTGAAATTTTCTGAAGTATGAGAGTTGGAGTTTGAGATGAACAATCAAGTAGATAACTATTAGATGCCTATAGATGATGTTATTAGTTATTTTTGATGCATAGTTACCTACGTCATGATGTATAGTTTGGTTGTATGTGAAGATTGCTAGCTTGCATTGCGAGATGAGAGAGATTTGTCATGGGATACCCAGGATACCGCGATCATATCTCAAATCTCACCGTATCCTCTTTGATAAACAATACTTATGCGTGATTATATCTAGCTATCCGGCGGAGGTACTGCATATAAGCAATAAGGAACATAGAAGAGAGTTGCTGGCGGCAACAAAGGTGCAGTAGTAATGAGTTCCTCAGTTTTCGAGCGTTTGATCGCCATTTTTAAAAGTCCCCTCCAGTCGGCACGCATAATATGTTGCAAATACAATGCCTAGCCTCTAGTATAAAGACGATACATCACTATCAGTTTTTGACGCCCTCTGTATCGATATCGTATAAAAATATCAGTTTTTGACGACCTAGTATCGATATCTTTAAAATTTTCACTAAATATATCTGATATTATATCATCTCTAGAGTAACATAACAAATGGCAGAGGCAAATCGAAATGACATTGCTCAAGATGAAGTTCCTACTGCTGTTATTAACAGTATAAATACCAATAATAACAATGAAGATATATTCAAGGATAATAATGAAGAAGAAGAAGATACGTTATACCCTTATGCAACAAACATACAACAAGTAATGAAAAGCAAATTTGTCATATTGCAAGTTATTATAAACACCGTCGGGTCGTTCATCGGCCCCCTCATAACATTTTACTTACTATTTGGCGTTGCATCTACAGGGCCATATGCATGGAATGGATCACAATTAGTGGGTGTAGTTGTTGGTAGTTTAATCGGTAGTCCATTATTCATATTTGCATTAATGCCAGTGGGTATGCCAGAGGCATTGAAAAGAGGTTGGTTTTATACATTAAAGATTGAGAATGTTAGTCCTCGGTGGTTGTTTGTACTTCCATTCCTGAGAGATAAGAGTATATACAAATATGCAATGGTTAGGCATACAGTTCTTGGATTAATACTCGGTATTGTCTATGTCCCAATAGCATTACTAATTGCAAGATATTGCTTTGAAACATTATCAACATGGGAATTGATCTTCTTTAATGTGATTTACTTGGTATGTCTTGCACCACCGGTTACAATATTTGGATTAGTTGGTTATGCAATGGAACAAAACATAAGTTTGGTTATCGATCAAATGAGTAATGATCTGAATCCATGCAAACGTTTGACTTATAGAAGTGGTGTTAGTATTAAAATGATATTATGCTGCCGTTGAACAATAAGAGACCGCTACATTTGGACGAAGCAAAGTACATCAAACATATATCTATCGTTAAGTATCATATTTCCGAACTAACAATCCATAAACCATCGATGAACAGGGAAGCAACACAAACTGACAAAAGGCCAAAGACAAATAGGAGGAAATACAAATCCTCCGTCCTTTTCCTCTCCACACAATCGATCTTTTCATATCTACTTGTCATTAGAATTGGCAACGGCTTGACTGGACCCATCCTCAGGGATGATATCATAAGTAGATAAGATTCCATCAATAAGATCCCAGAGGGATACATTGGAGGACTCCTCTACCACCATTTCTGGGGCTTGAAGTTCTCCCTTATCCATACTAAAAGTATATTCCTGTTCGTTAATGCCACATTCTCCAACTATAGCCCACTCAGGGATTGACGGTTCTATCTGTGGAACGACAGCAACCATGACAATAGCATGCCAGCCAGGCTTAAGCCACATAGTGTACCCCCATGTATTGACACCCATACGTACAAGACCAGCAGTTCCCATATTTGGTGCTTCGATCTTAAGTTCAGCACAATTTTCACCATAAATATTACTGAAAAGAAGAGGTAGCATAGTAGGATTGGCCGGTTCATCGTACGAGGGAGCAGTGAATACAACTGAGTGTGGATCTCCACAATCAGTATTAACAACATCTGACTCTTTGATTTCAAAACTTCGAAAGTCAATATCATAACATGTTCGAGGTGAAATTGGATCTAGTCGACGTAGGTTCGGCGGACCGCCGGGCATCAGATCAATTTCTACAGGACATTCATCAATAGATGGTATAGAATAGGAGGAGAGTGTACCACTGGCCCACCTGCCCATCATGTACTTATCATATTGAAAGGGCCAAGCTTTACAACCGGCGTTCTTTTCTTTAGATGGTTTATATACACACTTCTCACTCTCTTTCAAAGTCTTGCCTGACTTTGACTATATCATAAAATGGATGAAATATTGACATTAGTATCAAATACGAATTAGTGTAGATAATGAATGAACACATGGTTAGAAAATGGCAGTTGGTGTATGGTACATATCATATGAACAAAAATGTGCATATCATATGCACAAAATTAAAATAAAGAGAGACTCACTCCTGACGATTTACCACTCTTGGCACCACCTCCACCCTCACCTTTGCCACTCTTAGCACCGCCATTCTCTGAGGTTGTAAAGTCAACAGTAGCCATTGCGGCACTAACGGATGCATCATTATCATTACCATAAATTTTTTGGTCAATGCCATAACCAGATCCGATACCAATGCCCAGGAACACGGCAAAAGAAGCCATTGCAATAACGAACCACTTGATATTAGAGGTAATGTACGAGTATCCAGCGGCAGTATATGAGGTTGTAACACTCTCATCATTCATCGATTCATCATCATCATTGAGTTGTTCAGCATCTTCTTCAAGCACGTTATCCTCGTCGGCTAGAGCGGCGGCGCCGCTAAAGGTGGTAGGCGCCTCGATCTCAATGCCAATGTTCTCTTCAATTTCATCCATCGCGTCTAATTGATAGGGAGGTAGTAGCACTGCCATTGGCATGTGTAGTACGATATTTTAATTTATGAGGTCACTGTTTGCAAAACAACCGCGAAATGGCAGCGCCAAAATAAAATGAGACATACATTTCATATTTGAAAAGAAGACGGAAGAAAGGAAAGAAGAACTAATTATCATCTCATTGAAGTAATTCTATCTCGTTTCTCACATTTTCGGGGACCATTCATAGCTCATTAGAACTACCGATGCAGGATAGAGTTGTGAGAAACAACCAATGCAAACAAAGACTTATGCATCAACGGCGAGTTCTCGGTAAAGTTCATACAGGACTATTATTACGTTGTGGTATTTGTAAACAAAGGTATCAAGGACAGCTACGTACCGACCTATGGAATGCAATTGTGTAGCTTCCACTTCCAATTCAATTTCCAAGAAAAAAGCATACCTCCGTCGACTTGCTACATTGCAAACAATAATCTCGTGTCTTAGGGCGATATTGTACCTACTCGAAATACTCGAGCTACATCATATAATCAATATCTCCCCTTCATTCGAACATATCTTCTCCTCATTGTGGATCTGCCACTCCCTACTATTGCTATTTGACATACTATTAGTCAAGTCAATAGTAGTTGAGATGACATTTCATTATCATTTACTGGTACCATTCTTAATCAATATAGCATTATATAGTTATAAAACAGGCGTGGCTCGTGGTATTGTCGCTGCAACGTCTGGTCAAAGTGATAGTACACTAGTTTAGTTGAGCTGTTAGGTAAAAGGTTCGATGTTGATGTTGTTCAGAATAGCGAGGAGAGATGAGAATGGGGGTCATAATATTTGCTGCCACGAGTGAGAAACATTGGTAGGTTTGTTAAGTAGAGATTAGTAATGCATAGTAGCTGTGTTGTTTTGATGTGTGTAGTTGGCGAACTTTGGAATTGTATGTATTAAAGTCTCTCTCAGATTCATTCATTGTTATTGTACCTAAATTTTTAGAATGATGTGCGATGCATCTCTTTTAAGTAGCATTAGGGATAGCCAGGCAATGATCCAATAGCACACACATCCCAACTCTTGCATAAGGTCCATGGTACTATCCTTGAAAGCAAAGTATTCTCGGGTTCATCTGATGATACATGGGCATCATGATTATCCTTCTTGATTGTGGTATCTTTATCAAGCATGGCTTCCATGTCTTCCAAAGATAAAACGTTGTTCTCTTCTTTGGTTGGTACTTCTTGAGGAGGCTTTGAATTGTCAAGCATGCGGGCAGAAGACGTACTGTCTGTTACGCCATGGTCTGAATCTTCACTAGCTGCACTCTGTGAACTGTAGATACCCATGAACACTACTCGTTCATTCCCAATAATATCCTCCAAATGTTGTTTCAACTCTCTAACAGCTGTCCCAGAGTTGATCTCTTGATGATGTGAAAGTATTCTATCACATACAGAATTCAATGGGAAACCCATATCATGTAAAGATGAATAATCCAAAGGAAGTTGCATATACTCAAGTTGAGCTTGTGTCCACTTCTTCCTACCCTTCTTTTTCAAGTCAATTGGTTGAGGCGTGAATATCTTCTCATCATCCGCCTGTTCTGACACGGTATCTGTAGTAGCAGCAGCAGTCTCTGTCTGTAATGGTGGCTTGATCACTACCGATTGATCAATTTTTGGGGTTAATATTGCCACCGACTTATCAAAATGCATATGAAATGCTTTGGATAGGATATGACGTATCCATCTGAGTATGTATTGAGTATGGAGTTCTAACTGCTTCATATCAAGATCACCTGCTTCTTGTTGTTGTCGACTTTGACTTCTTGCCTTGTCCAAACACAGCATGGAGTCTATCAAATGAACGAATAGTGCCGTTATGAAGCCAGGATATACATTCGTAATTGCAATTATGAGAGGTTCGTACATGATACGGAGTTGTTCAAACGAAGTGTCGAACTCTTGACTACTTGATGATGATTGTGTGTTGTTTGAGTTATTTGACGAAGATTGTAAATCTAGAACAAATGGTAACGTTAAAAGAGCAGGACCATCACCATTGTTATTCTCTCCTGATGCATTCATGCTAGTCCTTCCCCAAACTAAAAACTGAATGGCAGTTGAATATGCTATATCGATTGGTATCGTTCGGATAAACTCTGCTGCACAATCTCTAGATGAGGTCGGTGGCGGCGGCGCTGCTGTTGTTTGAGCTGTATCTTCTTGACTGTTGGCAGTAGTAGTAACAGGCGTGTCTCCCTTGTTCACGGGTGTATCATCATTATCATCCTTCTTGCTCTTCTTCCTCTTCTTCTTTGGCTTGTCATCATCCAATATTGACCAAGGATTGACACTCCCAGTTGATGTAGAAGTCTTGAAAGTCGCCTGCTCTTCACCAGTATTTGATTTACCATCTTTTGCATTAGGCGGGATACTGCTGCTGCCATCTCCTCCTGCCATTGCCTCCAATCCATGCAATGTTGATTCCATTGACGATTTCTTTTTCTCTCCCTTCTTCTTGTGCTGCTGTTGCTGTTGTTCACAAACTTCATTCACCACAGCATTCTGATAACGAACTAAACATTCTAAAGCCAATGTATATACCCCCTTCTCCTCCATAACTTCCTCGCCGCCATCGCCAGCAACATTACTACCACTACTATTACCACCACCATTACCATAACATTTACCCTCCAACAATTTCCAATACCGTCTACTCCAAAACATTAAACTTTCCAACGCACCAATACGACAAACACCCAAAGTAGGTAAATCATTATGACTAGCATCATGTCGAATGTCTACTATCCATAATGGCAAGCCGGCTAATTTACAACAATAGCTTACACTTAGTTGATTTGATTTCGATGAATGTCGGTATGTATCTGCTAATCCGTTGACGGAACGGAGGAGGAGTGTTGAGTATGTTGATCGTATTTGATATATTGTTGGTATAATTGTTGATGTTTGTGTTTGTACATTACTACAAGAAGTAGACGTAGCAGAAGAAGTACGTTCAGCATCCATTAGTAATACACTAGCCAATCCTGCAGTTATATCAATAGCATGTGATAATCGTCCACCTTTATCTGACTTGCCACGCCATATTGCTACAGTATGTAAGGCAAGTTTTAATTGATTGTATTCTTTATTTGTCAATCCTGCTACTTGTATTGACTGTTCGTGTGGTTGTTGAGAAGTAGAGGAGGAGAAAGGAGGAGTTGCAATAGAAGAGGAAGAGGGAGACGGAAATAATTTCAATGCCAATAACAATCCATTACCAACTGATATTAATTCATTTATATCATAATATGGTGTTAACTTTGTTAATTTTTTAAGTTGTACATGTTTCTTAAGGGATAGATTAGAGTTTAGTAATGATGTTTTGATGTTGTCATTATCTTGTGCATCTGATGTGTTGCTACTTTTTTTACTACGTTTGCGCTTTTTCTTTTTGGTATTATTACTAGATGAAGATGACGGTGGTATAGTTGCAGCTGTGGATGTAGTTGTTGCTGCATCGGGGACGAGAGATGACGACTGCATGACCGATGATTGCAATAGAGAGGTGAATGCTGCAGAGTGATTTATAATGCACTAATAAAATGGCGATCGAACCGTCTCATTTATTTTGTGGTATTTATTTGCACGGCGCTCTATCTCTTCAATATCCATTACAACCAACATCACCAAAGAGTTATAATATTAGATTTATTTGTGTGTGTATTTTGATAGTAGGGTATAAAGTGAAAGAAGTTTTTGTGTTGAATTTCAACACAAAAGAGCATACCATACATATACCAACAAAAAAAGAGCATATTGTATGTATATGTCATACATATACATACAACACGCCTTTAAACAACACACCTCGCTATCATCGGTATTTATTAGATATTTAAATAAAAAAGAACGGTATATACTCACATCATAACAACAAGTAAAATATGAGCACGTCCGATAAGATTTGTACCGATAGTTGCAAAAACAGTGATGATGCATATAACGATAGTATGTTACAGAATATGACCATGGTTGACAATGAAGTTAATGATACATCAGTATGTGCTAATTGTGGTAAGGAGGGTGCCAACAACATATGTAAATGTAAGATGGTTAAATATTGCAATGCCGTATGTAAAAAGGTGCACAAAAAGAAGCATAAAAAAGATTGTGAAGAACATATCAGACTTGCAACAGAGAAACATAACGAAGAACTTAGAATTGCTGCGGAGCTACATGATGAACAACTTTCAGACAACCTCCGCCGGAAGAAGATTGTCCTATTTGTTTTCAACTATTACCAAGACTTGAAACAGGGTGGAGATACCATTCATGCTGTGGAAAAGTAATATGCAGTGGATGTGTTCATGCGCCTGTCTATGACAACCAAGGCAATGAAGTTGATAGTAAAAAGTGCCCCTTTTGCAGAGTTTCGCATCCTAAATCAATTGAGGAAGAAAACAAAAGGTTAAAGAAACGAGTGGAGGTTAATGATCCTAAAGCAGTGCATAATATGGGGTGTGAATACCGAGATGGGACGAATGGATATCCACAAGATTATAAGAAGGCATTAGAGCTATATCGTCGGGCAGCAGAACTTGGTCATACCGACGCTTATGCCAGCATTGGTTTTCTGTGTGAAAATGGTAGAGGAGTAGAAGTTGATAAGAAGAAGGCGATATATTATTACGAGTTAGCAGCTATGGGTGGAAGTGTACATGCAAGGCATAATATAGGCCTTATGGAGAAGAAGGCAGGCAATTATGATAGAGCTCTCAAACACTACATGATCGCAGTGAGGAGCGGTGATGTTGGATCCTTGCAACAGATCAAAAAGTTGCACTCAAATGGACATGCAACAAAAGAAGACTATACAAAAGCATTACAATCCTATCAAGTATACTTGAGTGAGATTAAAAGCCCTCAGAGAGATAAAGCTGCTGCCGCACAAGAAAATTATCGTTATCATTAGTATTGGTTGCAATGAGTACCTATGCCTAGGTGATTTTATGGCACGATTACGAGATCCTGATATAGATAAGGAACAAGATAGAGGTACGAATCGGGTTCATTCAATGCTTGATGAGGTTAACTCCATGCTAGAGTATTGTATTTCTGATTGAATCAACGAAGAAGAAAGAGCTTCTCTTGTGGCTAAATGAATTAGGTATAATAATATAATAAATAGGACCAAAGATCAAAGTAGATAGGGAAAGAAAGGGTGAAATAGCGATCAAACGTTTATTGGCGGTCATGAAAAGGGCAATTTCTAGCCCAAAGAGGTCAAGGCAGGGCCCATGGGGGTTTCTCCAATCTAACCTCTAGTGTCAAGTGGTCGGTTATTGCATTTGGTACAGTTGCCCCGTAGCCTTGGCTATTGGTCTGGGATCAGGCTATGGGATCGGCAACAAATTATACTCGGACGACGACAAGGCTTCGACCGTTAGTAGTGCCGCCATGGCTGCTACCGCTGCTGATTATGAAACCTACGATGTGGGTGCGTACAGCAATGATTATCCTGGATCCAAGAGTGGTAAATCTAGCAAGAAGGGGGTGAGTGTTTGCTCGTTGTTTTGAGGTGTTATACTTTTTGTGCATAAGATGTGCACTTTTTTTGTCAGTTGTTAATTAATACACATATTCTACCTCTTTTAGTTCACCAATATCTACTTCAGCGAGAATCTTAACCACGGTGAAAGTAAAACCATCTACGAAGCAGGACCGATTAAGATTGAAGTGGGATGCAGGAAAGTCCGAGTTTGCTTGTTGTTTGAGGGGCTATACTTTTTGTGCATAAGATGTGCACTTTTTTGTTTACTAATTCTACCTCTTTTAGTTCTCCAATATCTACTTTAGTGAGAATCTTAACCACGGTGAAAGTAAAACCATCTATGAGTCAGGTCCTATCACTGTACGGGTTGGGTGCAGCGGTAGACAGAATAACCAAGACCAATCTTTCTGCGCTCCAAGGCGTGTATGCATGCAAGGAACTGTATTCAATGAATATGAAGATATGCTAGTCTTCGGGACAGAAAAAAGAAACAACGGTGGTGACAGAAGTTTCAGACAAGTTCTTGATAAGGGTAATACGTTTTCTGAACTCATTTGGCAGCCTGAGGATCAAAACGAAGTAAATGATCCTGGCGTAGGCGGTGTTTGGGCAAATGAATATTATGTTGGCTGGAATGGAGAGAGCATCATTGGGACAAGAGAGCCAGATGGTGGGCTTGGGGTTATTGGAGGTGACTGTCAGATTGCCGGTGTGTTAAACGTCAACACTCCTCGTCATCACTCGTCTAAATCTTCCAAGGATTACTTCTAATTCTATAACAAGGGGGTCTAAGTCGAGCAGCTGATGTCATAGATGTAGAGAGGATAGAAGGATGTTGTTTATGGTTACTTGTAGAAAAAAATGCGTGTGAGACGGAGGCGGAGTGGTGTTTAGTCAACCCTCCTATATGCCTTAGTCTTTCTTTGTGTTAGAGGTGAATTCATAATTGTTTATTTGGGTTAAGAGAGAGCTAGATAGATCTTAATACTTCTAATTCGATAAGATGTGTGTATGTTGTATGTATTTCTCCTCAATCAATATGATTGTCTTGCTCAGAGACTAGTTCAGCAGCTACGGTTACAGTCCTTTGTTGCTATCTACCTATTACTATTATAATCTATACTACATGAACATACTATACTTATACCTAATCCTCTCATCATACTCATATCACACCTCCTTGGCCTTGGCCAACTTTCTGTAGACTCTCCTTGACCGATAGCAACTTGGCATCTCTAGATTCCTTTCCATCCTTATTCATATGCTTATAAGTCTCATAGAAGTTACTCTTTGCATATCTAATAAAGTCATCAAGTATTTCAGAGAAGTCACTTGCTGATAACGAGTACAGTGCATCCGGACAAGCTATCTTGTCAGCTCCTTGAGTGGGAATGCGATTCTTGACGAGCGACTCAATAAAAGCTATTGTATCAGTTATATTCGCCGAGTCTCTAAAGATATCCAAGGCTTTGAAATATTCATTCTTGAGTATTCTCAAGTCAACTTGTCTATCACTACTCAAGGTCTTGATATCTCTTAGCTCATTGTTCTCGAGTAAGAGAAAGGGAACTAACTTTCGTAACGTGGCTCCACATTCTCTTCGAGGCTTATTGGCCGATAGACCACGATAGGATGGATTATCACAATCAGTAGGTCTATTGGCCACTGCAGCCAAGGCATGATGTAGAACACTCTTGATTCTCACATCATGAGACATGGCCTCTTGTGTTGGACTTGGACATGTCTTGGCAGGTATGACGATATCATTCTTGTGATATCCTCTTTCATCACTTGCAAAGTACTCGTGAAGAGCGTAGTGTATAAGATTCTCAACACTCTCTTCACTATTGATTGAGAATGTCAAGTGCATACTTGGTTCATCCAGAGCACTGAGAAGTGGAGCAGCCTCTTCTAAGTGACTTGGATAATCTGGACACATATCATAATCTTTCCACTGCCGTTGGAGATTTGGAAAGTCAATTGTGGATGCATTATGTATGTTTCCTCTAGGAATGTACAATACATCGCCTGGACAGAGAGTAAAGTCTAAGAACCGATTGTTTTCAGAGAAATGCCTCACTTCATCAGGTGTTGGACTATGTCGAACTGACTTGCCTGCCAGGTAAATGTTCGGCTCACGAGCGACTGACCATCGTTTCATTCCTGCAAGTTGAACTATGATGACTATCATGTTATAAGAGAATTGAGATGTACAAGCAGTTAGTATCGAGTTGAAGCAAAAAGTACACATCTTATGCTCACATATCTCTGACTTCGACTTACCATCGGTAGTGTCGTAGTGTGCTACGACTCCCCGATGTACCTCCTCTCCATTCTTCACTTCGGGTGTCAAATACATGTTTACATTCATCATCTTCGGTCTTAGTTCTTCCTCCATTATCTGTAACATCTGTGTAATCTTCTTCCATCTACGATTCATCGACAGTACTATCAAAGAGGCACCATCATTATTGACATAATTTGTAATGTCTTTTATAGGTATATAACTATCCTTTGTGGGTATTGCAACTGTATACTCTCCTTCAATTGTATTCTTGATAGTTTTCATAACCTTGTAATCTTTTAAATGATGTAATGTCGGATCACTTAGTATTGTTATTGTATCTTTTATTGATAGAACTGACATGAGTGGGTCTTCATCTAACTGATTAAGATGTTTGTATTGCAATGTAGATGATCGATTGTGGAATATGGTCGGTATAGAATTTAGTGGTGATATACTATTAAGACGTTGTATTGATTTATGACAATCGAATGATACCTTGGATAACAGAGGATAATTCTCCCAAGCATCTCGAAGAATATAAAGATTTGGAAATAGTACTGACATGAATGATGTTGAGTTTAGATTCCAGGCATAGAACTGATCTGCACTATCATTATGGGTATGTTTTTGTACGTTTAATGATGGACTGGAACTGTAGGATATCTCATCCCCTAGTTCATATTGTTCTTGTTCTACTGCAATAAATGATTCCTCGTCTAATGACTGTGCTGTATGCATGTGAACTAATGAGCTACTTCTCTCGTCTGTGGCATAGGCTATGCCATGTAGAAGTACTGATATGACAATAATGACTACCGTCAATGTATACTGGCTGATCATGTCTAGTTATATTGTTGAGAGAGAAGCCGTATATTGTATGTCTCGAAGTGAGGGTGTATAAATCTCAAAATGTCTGCTTGTGCTCTATCCTCTTCGATCTGTCTGTCTTTTTCAAATGAATCAATGCTTGACAGAACTATCTAATAGCGATCTGTAAGTTCTGAATATAGTGGTGGATGGTTGTTAATACCTACGATATATTGCAATAGAGGATTGATAAATTTAATCAATTATTCTCCTTGTCTAAGAACAGCAAAGAACAATGACTACTGATATTATCATCATCTCATAGGTAAATCGCTTTGGTTGATATGCGAAGGAAGATATGGATAGGACAGTTACCTAACATTTGTTGTTCATAAGTGCAGATTAAGTATTTACTTACAAATCTTTGGCATCAAGAAGTGTCCAGGACACTAAGACAACACAAATGCTTGGGAAGCACTAGCCTAAGTCCACTTCTTCTCTCATTAAACTACCACTGCAATGGGCCCGCATCTGCACCTCCTTGACTATAGCGTTGATGATGAGAGTCTTCCACGTCGTATTGGAATTGTGTACCATCATCTTGACGTGGCTGAGAAGACGTGTTAGACGCTGCCCAATCTCGATCGACTCCATCATCTCCGCCTTTCTTCTTTTTACAAATGTAACATATAGCACCGAGCATCAAGATTAGACCTATGCCACCTCCGACAGCTATACCGATAATGGCAGTCATACCTAATGATGAAGAGGACTCCTCGTCCTGTGTATTAGTACTGCTGTTAAGATCTCCAGTGGAAGATAAAGTAGGATTGTCAAAGGTTGGCTTTGATTCTGTTGGAGGAAAAGTACCCCACACGGACTCAAATGAGGTGGCTGGTGCGTCAGTTGTTGTCTCTGAAGATGATAACTTTGATGGAGGTGGTGAACCCTCAGTTGGTGTTTGTGATATTGATGGTGTTGAGCTAGGGAGAAGACTGATGGAGGGCGATGACGATGGATAGATAAAGTCTGGATCAATAGTCGGTGAAGTAGATAATGTTGGTGGGTTTGTTGTTGTTGGACCATTCGATGCCGAAGGAGGCATTGATGAGGATGATGAAGGTACCATTGAAGGCTTGGATGTTGCAATTACAGGTGATTGACTTGGGCTAACTGTTGGTGATACAGGTGCAGGTGTTGGCATCACGGATGCAACCTCCAACGCCGAGATACTAGATCCACTTCGTGAATAGTACAAGTATTCACCATTTTCTGACAGAGTAAAGTCTGCAAGCATTGGAGCATCTCCATCGGTATTGGAAGGATGACTATATCTCCAGAATTCTGTACCATCTGTTACATTCACACTCTGGACTCGATTCTTCTTGCCAAAGTATACACGGCTGCCATCAGGTGATATTCTTGGTATTGTCATTAAGTATTCTCTTCCCAAAGCCTCCAAGGTCCAAACAATCTCCTCACTCTTGGCATCAACGGCAAATAAAGCATAGTTATCAGTACTCCCAATCAAGAGCAGTTCATCATCATTTGCCAATACGATGGGTCTACTAGCTCCATCGTCAATACCATCAGTGCCAAATGGAAGGGATTTAGGCCCATAGTTTGATACCACATCAAACTTTCTCCCTTCATTCCAGCCAACAATACGATTATCAGATACAGCAAAGTAAACATCTAACCCATCACTTGAAAAGGTTGGTGGAGTAGATGTAGTCCAAGATACACTTTCCATGACACGAGGTTTAAACTTACTTAAATCCCCATTAAATTGATTTGCCGGTAATTGAAATAACATAGTTTCACCAGAAGTTGATCCACTATTCCCCCCACGCCCACTACCCCACATGATAACATCATTTGTATTATCTTGTCCACCATTATAATTCCCATATGACGGATTGTGAGCTATACCCACTGGTGCAAAGTTATGATTTTGTATACTTAATTCAGATCGGGAATCAAATTCATATACTAATTCACCGTCGGATCCGGAGAGTATGATGAACTTGCCAGATTTTTCAGGATTTTGCAAGTTACGATGACGACCATGACGTATATTGTGACGAACTCCACCATCATCTTCGGTACTTCCCTCACCGCATATACCAGTATTAGCATCACAACATTCTTCAATAGTCGTAAATAACAACACGTCATCATTCGTCAGGTATTCCTCAGGATAAGTGGAACTCTTACCACATACCAACCTTCCATCTCCAACATCCTGTGCCCACCAAAATGCTGGATTGCCTGATGTTGTTTCATCTGATTCTCCTACAGTTTCATCAACGAATAGATTGTCTTCTTCTTCTGCTGCTGTGTTGTTTAAACTGCTAGCCCCATCAGATATATCAAGAATAATCTGCTGTGCAGTAGTGACAGGTGACAATGTTGGAGGTGAGTTGTCATTATTATTAGCAGTACTGGGTGTAGTACTACTACTCTCAGCCGGAGAGTTCATAGTGAAGTAAATATACTTTCCATCAGAACTGTTAATGATGATGAAGAGAATACAGTACAATATGTCAGACAACTATACAATAAACAAACCAAATACATACTTGACAAACACACACCACCACATTGTAAATCCATACCATTTAATCAATAGATATAAACTTACCCTATGACTGGAGTACCAGAAATAGTACCCCTTAAACTTTTCTCCCATAATACATTCAATTCAGACGAAGTAGATGTACCAAAGTCATCAAGTACAGATGAAGCATCATGTTTTACTGCAATGACCCGTGAAGACGGTACATCACCACTACTTGTTGACTTTGGTACATCTAATACCCAATATACTAAATAATCATCACCTCCCTCTTCTTCACTAGCACTTGACGATGCACTACTATGAAAGGATAAGCCACGTCCACCATACATAATCCAATCATTACTAATTTTATCCGGTTGATAAACAGATTTATAATCACCATTTTGAGGATCAACCTTTGATAATTTACCATCTGATGATGTTATATATAACCATGCATTATCTGGTGATATGTATACTATGTCTCCGTTTCCTGAGATGTGAGATGGGTATTAGAGTGTATAATATGTTAGTTGGTACAGAGTTAATGTGTAAAATACTGATATGATCGTGTAAATTAAGACATATGATATGCACAAAAAAGTACTTTTCTTACTTACCCGGCGGTGATTGTATATTAGCATTCCATAATACACTGGGAATGGTAGCATGTTCAATCGGCAATGCGGCAGATACTAAAGTTTGTGTAGTATAGGTTAAGAAGAAGGCCAATGCAATGTTGTAAAATGCCGAACGACGATGAAAGTTCGTGTACATGATTTTGTTATTTTGTGGTTGTATATTACAGATCAGATATCGTCAACGCCGACAACACAAGCAATGGAAGTAGCAGCACTATTAGTGGTCTCCTCCTCTATTGCAATCGTTGCAAAGGAGGTATGAGATAGTAGGAGTGAGCCGCCGCGAGTTATAGTGAGATGAACTGAAAAATCAATGAGTGAATCTTTATTTTTTGGCGATACAAACTGACAAATCACATGATCACACCAATTGAAGTTGGCTACCTAGAGCATCAATTATCTATCAGTTATACTGTGCAGATATCGTACCAATACTATATTAATTGTCCCACTAGTGTAGAGTACATCTATCATCATCTCATACTCACATATGAAGAAGGATACGACAAGGGTATCTTTTTGGGCTTTTGGTACTAGGAAAGAAGGAAGAAGCGTTTATTGAGGGAAGAGGTGATGATAGTTACTTTGTACTTTTGCTTCAGTTACACGTTGATTATAGTCGAGAGACACTTAGATTGTTTTATGACCACAGTGGATTAAAGTCGAGGCATGAGGGATAGATTAAATGAGAAGATTGCTACTAGAATCCTACCCCGCTTCCATTAATTAGAATCCAAACCGTTCTAAGGCTGCTACCGCTCCCTTCATTTCAATGAAAGACTGACCAATTGGTACACCAGCATACGTAGCGATCATCTTCTTTAGCTTGATAGATGTCTCGGCACCCTGATTGAGCATTGGTAATGGTGATCGGAGGCTTGGGTGGATTGTATGTTGATCATCTCTGGATACTCCAAGAAGAAACTGATTCATAAACATATCATGTAGTTCCAGTTTCGTCTTAACCCGATGTAATAAGGCAGAGAGATACTCCTCGTCTACTTTGTTGTTCAAAATATCAAAACAGTCCACAGCATTTCCATCAGCTTTGGAGATTGCTGCGATTACTATGCCATCATCACGACACATACCCTTGGGTGCATATTGTAGTACACGCTCAGCCTCTCGAACACATTTGAGTATGAACAATTTATCACTCCGTAAATCTGTATGGGCATATTGTAAATCCGATGGTCTTGCAATGACTGAAAGTGATACTACTTCCTTGTCATTTAGGAATGGGTTTGCCTTGTCAACATTGTAAATCATTCCCAATCCATAATATGAACTTTCAGCCTTGGCAAGCCAGCAGGTCATAACAATTGAACGAATGGTCCACACCTTCGGTGAGATATCTTCGCTCCAACTACCTTGATCGATATAACAACTGCCTTGATCGATATAAGGGTTTTTGATTGCTATCTCCACAAGATCCAAGTTGCCCATCTGAAACTCTTCACTTGATTCAGTGATGGTTTGCGGGTGTATCACTCTTTCAACAAAGTCTCGATCCTCAAACAATGTTTTGTCTACGAGCTCTAGATTCATCTCATTTAGGTTGCAAGCAAGAATCATCAGCTCCTTGTCAGCTCGAAAGGGGCTCTGTTCAATGAAAGAATTGGCGGCAGGATCATAACCAAAGCAGCATCTGCTTTTAGCGTGATCACTTATGTATAACATTAAATTCAATGCCCGTTTAGACTTGTAAAGAGAAGGAATGTTTTCTAGCATGAGATCAATTTCATCACAGCCCGATTCGAGCAGTGCAATAGCCACCTCCTCGTCCATCTGCAATTGCTCGGGAAGTATCGAATACAATTTACTGCCCTCTTCGAATTATGGTTCAAACCATAATTCGTATAGAGACCTTTTCTTGTGGTCTGCTGATTCTTTAATCGAGGCAGAAGCTTTAACTGCAGCAGTAAAAGTAAGGACTGATTCCAAACCAGCATCAAACCAGCCACACTCAACAGTCTTGGACAAAACATTTTGATTAAGCCGCCACTTTTCTGGTATGTCATCAAAGCTTGTGATCTCTTTAGATGAAATTTGTTTAATGATATCCTCTTCAAACACCTGCTCTACCTTTTTATATTTCTCATCAATTTGCTTCAGCAGTTCAGTATCTACTAATGCTCTAACCATCTGCAGAGCAGAAGAGCGTTCGAAATAATAATGCTTACATGAATACAACTCTCCAATTGCAGGACGGTCTAATCGGTTCACCAACTCCATTATAGCAACTTCATTCTCAAAGAACTCGCGAGGATAAAAGTTGGCAGCATCAGCGGATTCTTTCGGAGGTAGTATTCTTAGAAACTCAGACATATCTTGAATCGAGAATCGTTTACCATAATCATTACTCCGATCAAATCCAATACCCCTACAGTCAGCTGGAAATCCGCTACAATAACTACTTATCCATGCAAAGTCTTTCGTTTTATAATCCCTCTGGTGGCATCTTGATGATATCTCCAAGAAACATTTACGTATAAACTCTTTGCTTTTTTGTAGTCTGTTAGAAGCGTGATGCAAGGCCTTCATTTCTCCTGATGGACAAGTGGAATTGAAACAAATCGCAAATACTAGGTCTTCATCATCTTTCAACCTATCCGATGCCTTGGCTAGGGCAACGGGGCTAATCAAGCAGACTGCTTTCAGAACATCAAAGTTATCCTTAAACTGCACTGGCAAATTTAACGTACTTTTTGTATCAAGTATGTGTTCTTCATGTCGTTTAGCAAAGTCATCTTGTTTTGTAAACGCAATGAAAGCTTGTGTATTTCTACTATACAAACCGATGCTACTCTTATACCTGTATTTTATTCAATTAATGTGTCTAAGTATGCATGATCTCCAAGAAGATGCACATATAGACACTTTCATTATCCCGAGCCCTTATGTTTAACTGTCAGTGTGATAGTACCTGTATTCTTTGCAGCTGCAAGAAGAATCATGCCATCCTCATATGTAGTATACCGTCTTCCATTGATGAACATGATTGTACAATCCTCCCATTCTGTTGTAGCAAATGGACCAACTGGACTCACACAGTTTATGTAAATCTGATCTTGTTCATCATCTATATTCAAGCCAATCTTGTTTGTAACTATTTCAGCTGCATAAGTACTCCAATTCCTTGCTTCCGAGGCAATTTTAGGTGTTGCAATAATTAACTTCGTCTTCAATAGATCCTTATTATCATTGTAACTCTCCAGCATTTTGTCAAATGTAACTTGATCTTTTACATCTGTAAACAAATTTCTTGATAGCTCTTCCTTATCAAGATTGTTGATATCACAATGAGGTTCCAATGATGATGCCAAGCGCTTCAAATCATCTAACTCGGCATCTTCTTCCGATTTGATACGAGCGTGCTCATCCTGTAGAGCTTGATGGTAGGCAGCAAGTGGATGTTTCTTCTCGTGATATGACCAAGACATGTACAGAGACATTGCATTTTCAAGAGTAGCACCCTTGATATCATTCGCTATACACAGATCCAGATAGTAGGCAGGAAGTTGATGGTTCCCATTCTCAAATAACCATGACATATACAAAGATATAGCATTTTCAAGAGTAGCACCCTTGATATCATTCGCTATACACAGATCCAGATAGTACTGTGGCCATCCCACACCCTTCTCAATACAGGTCTTATATGCCTTCTTGGCATTCAATGACCATTGATGATGCATTTGAGCTTCATACATTGCCCGTGCTTCTGGTGATAATATCTCTTCACCACTGCGTTTGGCAATATGAACCATCGACTTGGATGTAGATGAAGCGTATACACTTGAAAGTTTAGACCAAAGAATACTGGCCAAAGCACGACTTTGCTTGTTCAACTCTTCCATGGAATGAGTCTTCTCCGTCATCATTTTATCAGGGGTGGACTGAGCCTGACCATGGGTGAGATGTTCAGCAACCATATCTCCGTTGGAAGCACAACCAGCACCAGCTAGTTGATAGTCTGTCTTGGAAACTTCAGCAGAGAAGACTCCGACTCGGCTAGTTTTGCCACACAAAAAGTTCAGTACAAGCTTTGCCTGGATTCTATAGGAGCCTCTCAACCTGAATAAAACCTTGCATGTTGTGGTTTCATTTGGAGAAATATACTTGCCGTACATCAACTCAGCACATGTATCAAACTCCAAATGAACGTGCTCCTTGGTGTAGGGAAACATGTCCAACTTATCATAAATGACCATGTTGGAAATCACTTCTTGGCACAGCTCGGGTGTCATCTCTCCACCTCCTTCTGAATGCACAACAGATGGTCCAAGATGTGACATGCAAATGAGACACCCGTTCTCCCAATCTACTACACCGCCTTCACTTGGTGGATGCCAATGCTTCACGATTACAATTGTGCCAGTAATTACAACACAGCTCATCTTATTGGGCAACCAAAAGCCACCGGGAGGGACGACCATAATAGCTCCTTTTGTACCTTTGGATACTCTCCTGCCTTTCTTGTCAACATACAATCCATTAACACACTTGTAACAAATGTCGATCCGTTCGTGTTCAGCTTCGTGCTCGGCCCAATCCTTGACGTACTTCTCGGCTAACTCCTCACGTTGTTCAACGGGAAACGGACCCTCTTCCAAAGCATCATTCATGAAATGTGCCTTCTTTTGGAGGATGGCAACATACTCTATTAATGATGTTTCATCCTCAAGGAGCTCATCTGTAGCAGTAACTTCGTCCTCGTGCGAAAATCTTTCGGCCATGAACTGGGAAAGATGAAAGTTTGAGTTCACGCCGACTGATTTAGTGGCTTCGTGTACAGGAATGAATTGTTGGTCGTGTGCTTGCCTAAGAACACTAATCTCGGCACTGTACAATCCACTCCTCTCGACCTCCTTAATACTCCTCTCCAATGAACCAAGGGCACCCACGACAGTTGTATTCCATGTGCACAGATCCATATCAATCTTCTTCTCGTTATCCTTTCTCTTCGACTTCTTCCTTGCTTTCATAACTGAACTCTTCATCTCAGCACTTGGTACATCCGCAAGAAGTAGGGGCAAATAACAGTTGGAAAGTAGCAGTGCCCTCTTGTACTCATAATCCACAATCAACTTCTTCGTATCTGAATCTTTCTCTCCACTCTTGTCGAGTTTCATTCGGTAATGCTTGAGGATTTGTTCACAGTGACCAAGACTAGCCTCTACATCATCTATCTGATGAGGAGATTTAGAACTAAGAGTTGATTCAACGTTACTCTTACTCTCTTCCAGATTAAAGTCGGTGGGTGTATGTTCCCGTGCAGTTGCACTACGCGACCTAGATAAGATTGATATAACATGGATAAATTTATTTAGATACATGCATGTTAGATATAAAGATAAGAACAAAGAGTACTTACACCCTCTTCTCTTTCTTCTTCCCAGAGTTGTTACTTCCTGCCTTCTTAGGTTGGCTGTTATATAAAACAATATTAATAGAATGTAGATGAGTAAACATGCATGTCAAATACAAATAAAAGGTATCATGAAATAAAACAAACCCACTTACTCCTTATTCTTCTGTTTCTTACTCCCAGTAGAATTACTCTTTTTACCACCACCATCAACCTTTCTCTTAGTAGGTGGCATGGTCTTTATGAATAGTTGCGGGTGGATAGTAAAAATTGTTGTTGGTATATTAGTAGTAGTTTGTATTGGTGGGTGGTGTGGTATTATACACAAATCCGTTCATAAATACCACTCTTGTCATATATTTATTGTGGTGCAATGTTTAATACCAAGTAATACAAATGTTTAATACCAAATTAGAATACCTAAGAAATGACGAAAAATTGTGTTGTTTTATATTGTGGTTGGTATTGTGGGGGTTGGTGTATTGGTGGGTGATGTTGTATGTGGTATTATGCGTAATTTTGTACATAAATACCACTCCAATTATATTAGTTTGTGGTGGGGTTGCTGGGGTGGTAATAGTTGTTGAGATTGAGATGATGGTGCAGTTACTTATATTGTCGATTGGGTGTGGTTGTACTGCTAAAAACGGTACAAATCACACAACTCACGTAAAACACTTCCAACAATATACGAATATCACGCCTTCCGTCGTATTATGGTAGGTGGTAGTAGGGCATACGCGGCAAGGAGAGGACTACACTGATTGCTACTAATAGATTTGTATTGTGTTGTTCTGAGTTCGGCAGGTGGAATTTAAGTCCCATCGGTATCCCTGAGAGCTCCGAGGAGCTCCGGCCGATGAGAGTACCTAACTACGTAGTAGAGTAGTATATTGGCGGCACGTGGCCGCCATAGCAAGGCCATACGGCCGAGTTGTGAAAGCAGTCTTCTATCTATCTCATAGCATTGCAAATTATGGATTCAACATACCTCCACTGCCCTAAGCATCTCAGGTCTCTGCACCGGGATGGGAAAATAGTGTGCCAGTGCCTCAGGGCCACTAAATATAGTATCTCGCTGATACACAAAGATCAAGAATGAATAATTTAGATTCCACATTTCCATACAGTTGATTCTCATGAGAAGAGGGAGGGAGATGTAAAGCCCCCGGACGGACGTTCCTCTGAATCGGCAAACACCATTCTCATATTGCATGTCAATCAAAGCAATAAAGCAGCTCGCAAAAGTTATCCTGGTTATTGGATATATGTATTGTAAATAGTAGAAGGACAAGAAGAAGAGCCACCACCAGCACGACGTATAGTAAAAGGTAAGTTGATGTGGGTACTAGCACAAAAGTTACTAAATTTTATTTTGTTTAGTAAGACCATCTTGTTAATCTCTCTCGTTATGGGTATGCATATGCATTTATATGTTATATATTATGAATTTTAATATGTTTTATTAATGAGTTAATATATCTCACCTCAAACCTATTTTAAACAATTTAAACTGTCGATAGCAATATGGCAAAATCAAACACCAAAACAACCAAAGGCAAAGCCAAAGCTCATAAAAAGCAGCAAGGTATCAGTGCGTATGAACAGAAACGTTTGGATAAGATTAAACGAAATGAGGAACGATTCAAATCATTAGGTATTGATGACGCAAAGAAACAGGTCCGAAGCAGCACGTGGTATGTTAATGTATAATATTATTATGTTGATTTTGTCTTTGGTATTATTAATATCGAATCACATTAAAACACATATTTAACACTTTATACACCCTTTCATATTCCGATTAACAGGGAAGAAACGTTCAGGGAAGAGTGCTGTATCATCAAAGAAGCAGCAGCCAAAGCCTCCCCCTGAAAAGCGTAAGAAAATTGACCGTGCCGTGAAGAAGAAAATTGACTACTCGTCCGAACCATCTTTGGGGAGTGCAGAGCCGAAGAGAGTTGCACAGAAGAAGACGGAGAAGGTGGGAAAGAAGGGACGCGGTGCTGGTGGATCCAAGGGTGATACTGTAAGTATTTGTTTATATTATGTATATTTATTCTAGAGTTAGATATGGGATATATCTCTAATTCTCATACTTTTCTCTGTTTGGTAACTTAATATCAGGCAACTAAACCCAGACGTTCACCACGTGAAGGAAAGGGTGCTCGTAAGAAAGAGGACAAGGTAGTTGTTCATAAGCGTACTAGTGGAAGTAAGAAGAAGACGGTGAAGAAGAAGCCGTTTAATCCAAAGACTGACTTCCGTGTTTCAAAGCGCCCCACTGGTAGTGATACTGATACCAAGAGGGGACAAGTTATATCCGCAGAGACAGTCAGAATGATACGTCCTGCTATTGCCGCATTTGGTCCTTGGAAGAAGATGATGGAGGAGAAACACCCAGAAGTCAAGCCTCGCAATTATGTTACATTGTATGCGAAAAAACTAAATATTGACCCAAAGGTGGTATGTGAAAGTACTGTCAGGAAACTACTCACTGGGAGTAAGACCCTGGATGGTCCAGGATCAGGAAGAGCTCCTGTATACCATCCACGTGCTACTGAACCTTTCCTCGAGCAAGCTGCGAAGGATGCTAAGGAAGACGGACTTACGGTAGAGGATCTCTTCAAAGCTAGAGGCCCAGCCGGTAGCATTATCAAGAAGAAGGCTTTTGCATTCTTTGGCAAGAAGGAGTATGGCTATACTTTTACCTCACAGAAGGAGAAGGATCAGTTGAGTAACTGGTTGAGGGACCATGCAAAGCCATACATCAAAGCAGCACTCAAGGCAAAGGTAGGCAAGGGTACGGATATTTGAATGACATTGGGATTTGAATGACATTGGGATTGAATGCCAATTCAGCAACACCCCATAATAGTTCTGTTCACATGTACATCATCCAATTAGATAGAACTAATAAGAGAATTTAGTGCAGCCAAGGGAAACCCTCTGAAATTGTATATTACGAATTATACTACCTAAAGCTTGTGGATCATTGATAAACTTTGCTGGTAAATTATCTATAGCTTCATCAAAAAATGGCAACCTATTACTCCAAGGATTAGGGCAGAAAATCCCATGAATATTGTTGTATTGCAATAGCTTGTACACAATATCTGGTGTGTCCTTTTCAATATCGGTTAATGTGTTTTTCCATAAATTTTGTGCTTGAGATTTAGTCATGAGTGGTATACTATTTAATATCCACCGCCTCCTTCGTATTTCATCATTATCGAATAGATCATTTGTTGTACTAATATTGCTTGCGTCCGCCGAAATAATTGTTAGTTTGTTAGACACAGCTACAAAAAAGGGTGAGTTTTCCCCTCAGTTTGAGAAAACTCACAGAAAACTCACGGACTGGTACTCAGGATACCGATGAATTTTGTTAGTGCCAAAAGCTATACTGAGGGTCAAACTGAGGGCAAAATGCCATAGATTGAGGGTCAAACTCACGGTTTGTTTTTTAGTGGAGCCCGGGTGAAGAAGCAAACTCACGCTAAAACTCACGAGCATTTGTTTCCATTGTACTTATTTCTATTTTACTTTAGATTTCTATGTGTGTATTCTACTGTATTGAGGATGTAGCCCGTGTATTGACATTGATAGCAATACTCTACAATCATTCATACTCTCCTCTCGTATATTATTCT
>Ga0214478_100311_pt1 | contig 28313 bp, 22 predicted proteins | sample M1_20Mar14CPVII9_2_FD_178001 | JGI IMG/M metagenome (GOLD analysis project Ga0214478, IMG submission 178001) | Marine eukaryotic communities from Monterey Bay, California, United States - M1_20Mar14CPVII9sort6BwellD7 | ecosystem: Environmental > Aquatic > Marine > Unclassified | place: USA... | reverse complement strand
CTTGTGTTCCTCTCCGATATATACATAGTGTTCTTTCTCTGTCTTGATATCATTCCCTTCACTATCCTTCTCCCTTGGTAAGCCGCCTAGTATCATGGCAAGGATTCGATCAAGTAATGAACCCTCCATCGGCCCTACTCCCTGATCCTTTTCATCCTCGAATGCAAAGCTACTATGTCCTTCTTCTTCTTCTTCAGCTTCCCATTCTTCTTCTTGTAAACTTTCCAACAAACTATCAACCGTTTGTAATTTCTCTTCCAACTTGAGTAATGTCGCCTCGGCTATACGTTCATCGTTACTTTTGAGTGTTTCACGGATAGACTCTTGTTCACGCTTGAGGAAATCGGAGCGGGATGTCTTGTCTTGCTTCCTTTGCTTGCGGTCTGACTTGCGTTTGATATTATCATCGTGTGATATTGGTTCAAGTTTATTGGTACCCTTGTTCTTGTTGGCCTGCTTGATCTTCTTGTCTTGACTCTTGGCACTTTCATCAGCAGAAGGTGCTGGTCCATCCACAGCAATATCCATCCCAAGCGGATTAATACCAGTCTCAACTGGTGCCCATTCATCATTCTCGAACTCTTCATCCTCTTGGACTGTGGCGTCAATGAACTTTCGGCTAATGTTCGTCTCTTCGCCGAGTATATCATCTTCACATATCGTACCTCCCCAGCCATCATCGTCATAGATATCTTCTTCATATCCATCTCTTTTCACTTCATCAACTAGTAGACTGCTAGTACCTTGAACATTCTCGACAGTATCCTTAATCTCACCAAACAAGCCACGTCGTCGCAACTCTCGATCAACACGTCCTTCTCGTTCCTCAACTAACAAAGCATACCTCTTTTTTGCAACATCGACCTGTAATACGAATGTATCACGTACTTCATATAACTTTTCCAACCGTTCACTACGACCACTTGTTTTCCATATATTATATTCTTGTAACTGTTGACGCTTAATTTGGGTTTTGTATTCAGATTTGGATAAATGACATAGATTAGTATACATGTCTGCTTTCCATAATAATGATCTGGATGTATTACGTAAATGACTAAATATTTTGGATAATAGTGATGATATACGTGGATGTTGTTCATCAGTAGTAGTAATGGGTAAAGTGTATAATAATTTCCATAATCGTATAGTAGATCGAACTGAGGTTGTTGTATTTAATGTTGTTGGATTTGTTATTTCGTCTGATAGAAATTCGGGATATGGAATGATTGCATATGGTGTCACTACCTTCTTTGTCACTTCCTCCTTATCATCCCGAAGACAAGATATAGCAATGGGATAACTAGAATCGACATGACTTGCCACATTTGAATCAAATAATTCAGTAATACGTTCATCAAAATCTAGTGATAGTCCATCTCCCAATTCACTTGTACTCTTGCTCTTCTCCTTCTTTGGAGTGTCCTCTTTATCTCTATCATCTTCGTCATCATCTTTTGTACTACCTAACAAACTATCCATTAAATCACTAACTAATAATAACTTCTCCTCTTGAGTTTCAGGTAAACAGCCACATAATTCTTCGAGACTAACTAAGACCAATGGTTTTGTTGGTGGTTGTGGATTTAATGATATTGTATTCTCTGTTTGTATTTTGAATAGTTCTTGTTCTTCTTCGTATGTGTCGGTGTTGTCGCCATTCACAGAAGTAGGTTCGGTGTCTAGTTTGTTATTATCGGGAGTCGAGGAGGTTATACTTTCAATTTCACCATGGTATTCCTTCTCCCCTTCTTCTGCCGCAGCTGAGGAGTTATCAATTGATACAGTCTCTTGCTTCTTCTTGTTGTTGGTATCTTGCTGCTGTTGTTCGAGTGTTGTCCAATCTGCTACATTCTTCATTGCAACGCCTTCATTATCTTCTTTGTTAGAGTGATCATCATCGTAATCTGTACATAATATCATATTATCCTCATCGTCGCCATCTGATATGTTTATGGGGAGATGATTTTGATTGCTCAAGTTTGTATCATCAATCATCGACGTCGCCGACACCGATGTTGGTTTCTTCTTTCTTTGAGGTGCTAGCCTACGCATAGTAGGTTGAGAGTCCGCTGCCATCATATACTGGTATGTATTGCAATAGCTAGCTGCCGTCGCGAGCAATAGTAAGATTTTTAGTGGTCGGCTGAGAATAAATAAATGACGGGGACAGTACGGGTACCAATTAGCCCTAAAAAGGGTACTTGTCTAGGCAGGTTCGTAGTACCTCTTACTTATTTAAGAAGAACTGGCCTAGCTAGTTTGTCAGTTTTATTTTGTTGCAAAGGAATTATTGGTGTTGTTAGTTGTTGCACGGCTGATTGGTCGAGGCGGTGGTGGATTGTACATTATACGACGCCGTGTCGTCTGAGCAATTCTATCCTTTAGAAAATATGACAAGGTACGAGGAAGATAAAGATGAAGACTGTGGCGAACCACTAATCGCCCCACCCGACTTCGATGGACCAACCGCCAAGCGTCACTTTACTGACGTGCTATGTACATTACTATTATGGATAATGTGGATATCAATGACAGGATTGGGTATTTATGCTATACAGAATGGTGATTATCGTTTGATATTATATCCCTTGGACTATGCTGGTAATGGTGCGTAGTATTTAGACTTTTCGTTGGGTTATTGCAATACTTTTCGTTATTGTATTATATTCTCACATAAATCTTACACTATCATTCAAATCTACTACGTTATTTAGTTTGTGGTACGGATAAGGGATCAATTGATATGACAGATTATCCCTACCTTTACTACGTGAATGATTACAGTGGAGGAGTCTGTGTAAAGGAATGTCCATCTTTACCAAATTTCACCGATCCTTACACACTGGTAACCTACAATGGATTATATCAAGTCGACGGCGCGACGATAACATCTGATGATATTGATATTGCCGATTATAGTGTTAATAATGATACATTAACCTGCAATGAGGCATTATGTTATCCTAACAATAATCCTGAAAGTTCCTTCACTTCCTACGGAGTCAATCGAGGTAAAGGATTTGCATACTATGCATTAGATACCTATGAGGTAATGTGGCGTTGTGTATTTACAGATGATGGTACAGAAGTGTTAGACCCTATTGTGAATCCCAACAATGATAACTTCACCGAGGATGTTATATCCAGTATGACAGAACAGAATGAACATATCAAGGAGGGGTATTCATTATGGAATAATTTGTTTGGTGATTTATGGATTAGTCGGTACTTCATATTGGGATTGGGATTTGGTGCGCCGTTGGTGGTTGGATTTTTCTATACTTTCATGATGCGTATTCCGGGAGTATTGCCCATTATGGTTTGGTTGTCTGTGTTTGCTACTATTGGTATATTCTTTGCCGCGGCTTGGTATGCTGGTGAAACTGCTAGTCAGTGGAAGGCCGAGGACCCTCCATCATACACCGAAGATGAGATTCAAGTGGCTACCATTGCATCATATTGTCTCTATGCCGTTGGAGGGCTGCTTGTCCTACTCTTCCTTTTCATGAGGAAGAGAATTCAATTAGCAATGGGATGTGTCAAAGAAACGAGTAAGGCTGTGATGAAAATGCCACTCATCATCTTGTTCCCAGTATTACAAGGGTTGGGTTTCATGCTATTCATGATTGCATGGACAGTATACTCGGCAAATCTTGCATCCATGGGAGAGTTTGACACGAAGACATTTGATGCTGGAAACATTACAATTAGTGTACGTTATATTGTTGTTGCCAATTATGCTATGCTCCTTTCAATACATCTGCTCACCACCTTTCACTCAACACGTCTCTTAAACACAGGTCCGCACATTTGAATTCAGTGACTTTATCAAGAAGTGTGCTTGGTATATGCTCTTTTGTTTCTTCTGGAGTGGCCAATATATTATTGCCGTGGGCGAGATCATTTTTGCAATGGCAGGTAAGTTATATTTAAAGGCTAAGGTCGACCTATTGTATCATGTCTAAACATTACTCTACCCACCGCAAACATAAAGTTGCCAAATGGTACTTTGCTCGGGACAAATCAAAGATTGGAAGCTCAACAGTCATCACCAGTATTTTCACCTCAATGTGGTATCACAGTGGAACGGCGGCATTTGGAGCATTACTCATTGCTATCATCAAGATGATTCGATCGGTTATTGCATACTTCCAACGGAAGGCTGATCAGATGGATAGTAGTATTGCCAAGGCTGTACTATGTTGCTGTCAATGTTGCTTCTACTGTTTGGAGAAATGCATGAGATTCATGAACAAGAATGCTTACATCCAGACGGCCATATTCGGAACGAGCTTTTGTACAAGTTCCAAGGAGGCCTTCTTCTTGATTCTTCGGAATGCAGCTCGTGTAGCTGCCATTAGTTATGTCTCGGGAGGAGTTGTGTTTGTTGGTAAGGTGTTTATTACAACCCTTACCACCGGCGCTTCCTACTTTGCCATTGAACATTACGTTGGAGATGAATTGTACAGTATCATCGGTCCTCTATTCTTCATCGCTGCTATTGCATGGTTCATCAGTGGTATGTTCATGAGTGTCTATGACATGGGAATTGCTACTATCTTGCAATGTTTTGTAGCTGATGAGGAAATGTTCAGTTCAGATCAACGTTATGCCGAGGGGAGTCTCAAGAACTGGGTAGATGATCATCAGAAGTAGAGAGACTGTGTGGCCATTCTGACATGACTTTGAGCTATCGAGATAGAGCTTGTACATATATTCATAGAGAAAAGGAGATAGATGATTAGATAGGGAACACTAACGCAGTATAGGTATTTGTGTTTCTCCTAGATTTCAATGTGTGATATTCAACAAATCCGCCATCCGCCTATAAGTAGATCATACTCCAAATGCTGAAGGTGCAAGATACTTCGTCCAAGATACTTATGTCCAAAGATACTCCGTGATATTAAGATCGAACATCCAATTATGGATATGGTATGATATGATAAGTAAAGGGAGGCTATCTGTTGTATCATTCATTGGAGAGCTGATAACTAGAGCTTCCGTCTACTATAGGCTAGTTGGTGGTATCAAATTTCAACTTGCCACCCCCGCACACTCCTGCTCTCCCGACGACCATATCACAAACGCCACCTCCTCATCTTCTATCCTCCTCTTCGACGCCATAATAATCTCATCTAATAGCAGATGATATCCAAAGGCCTGGTTCTCTTCCTCATCGGCGGCGATGAAAAGCGTGACATAAGATGTGCATTTTTTTTTGCAATGGCGAGGATGTTGTTGATCATCGACACGACGATCATTACACATAGCAATAGCTAAGTATAATTAACAATGTCATATACATATTAAATTGATAATGTTCTTTATTCTGCTTCCTTCATACCGTTGGTCAAGGCCGTCCAATTGGGAGTCTGTAGCGTGTTTTTATAATTTGTATTTGTCAGTTGAGAATTAAATATGGCGTGATACCTCCTCTACACTACTTTCACACACACTTTGTTTCATAATATTTATCATTCGATACTTCATTATACCCCCAAAGCCTTTACTATGCTATCCCTTACTGCTTCCCGTGCTTTCCAGAGCACCCGCCTATTGGTCGATATGTCGACTCCCTCCTGGATGAAGGGCACCTCATCCTTTGTTGATGCTGCCGTGAGCGTCGGCGTCTTTGTCTTTATGTTTTTGTTTGCAATGTTATATTTGTATTGTCTCGTTACACTTATTATCTCTACTTTTACAGAAATCTCCGAAGAATTCAAGATGATCCACCGCCACCATTCGTCAGATATCACCCCTACTACTACAAGTTCGAAGAAGGATGCTACTACTACCACCGATGCCGATGATGAAGATACCTCCGCCGATAATGCTACTACCGTGAATGCTACCGTGGAAGAGTTCTTCGATGCCAAGTACAGTCACCAGATGTGGATGAATGAGTTGCTCTTAATCTACTTTGAGTATTCTATTCTTTTGCATCAGAGGTTCATCCAGTTTTACCAAGCCGAGTTTATTGAAGAGACGTTGGGATATGTTGTAAGTATCTTTGCCAACCTCTGGCATGCACAACCTGTCTCATCTTCTTCTCTTCTTCCTCCACCACTGCACAACTATACAGGCATTTGATAAAGAATCAAGATTAACGTTTGAACGAAATGTATTCTACGAATGTTCAGAACATAGCGGACTAGAAGTTGCCAAGTTTGAGGATACTCTTGCAACACTTCCATCCTCTGCATTACAACCTACACCTCTTCCATCCATTTTGAAGACTACCAAGAGCAAGAAGAATACATCAAGACGTGTCAGTGTTGGATTGCCTGTTTACTATGATTACTTCTCCCGACACAACAACCAAGATGTTAAGAAGTATATGGCAGACATGAGCCATTGCTATCGTCATACAAGCAAGGTGGCTGAGCAGGAGATGGAATATGTCCAATCAGAAGCTGAGAAATGGGCGAACCACATCCTTCATCGTACTGGTAGAAGTGTACTTCCTACTCAACTTCATCAACCTTTCAATTGCTGTCTTGATCCAGCTACTCATGAAGATTTGACTGCCTTCATTGATGATTGCACAATGTTAAAAGAAGAATGGAAGCACGCCGCTACTACCATCCAGTGTGCATTTAGAATTCCACCAACAGCATCATCTTCCAAGCTTTCGTTGTGGAAGCGTCTATATCAAGGGAAGATCAAGTCAGTCGATGAGAAGAAGAAGATCAAGTCTGAGGCGAAGTCTGCAATTGTTGTTTCCAAGTATCGTTCATTCAAGCCATCCATCAACTCCAAGAAGAACCGTGCTGATCGTCAGTCAACATTGTCAAGCATGAGAAAAAACAAGAAGGCTGCCAATCTAGCCCGACGACGTGGATTGGTTGCAGCTACAAGTCTACCAAGTATTCAAGCTCCTGCACAAGCTCTTATCCCATCCGCTCCCTTTGCGCCCATCAAGAAGAAGAAAGATTCATCTATTACTACTCCCGAGTTGAGCCAGCTTGCCAAGTTTGAGCATTTGTTGCAGGAGTATATGTCAATTCAATTCACCAGTATCCTCTCCGAATGTGCCTTGACATCCATCGTTGAAGTGGATGAGCCAATTGAGATCACCAGTATCCTCCCAAAGTGCAAGCTTCACCCCATCAAGGAAGTTCAAGAGCCAGTCGACCTCGAGGCTGCGGCAGCTACTACAATCCAAGCTCTTATTCGTGGTGCCCTAACAAGATCTACTCGTGAGGCTCCCAAGGTAGAAGCCACCACCCCTACCGAGCCTGGAGAGATCAAGTCTGAAGCCACTACTTCACCTGACAGTACCACCACCGAGCTAGCTCAAATACTTCCAGTTGAGCAAGAACCAGAGGTAGAGGTCACCACTACCGACTTGTGGGATGATGAATTCTCCCAACCTCATTCAGTTGATGCCGATGATGATATCGTCTTTGAGCAAGCGGACGAGCCACTGCTCGACTTGGATGCCATACCTGATGCTACTCCCGAGCCGATCCATTCCCCCAAGAAGCTACACTGCCGTCGTTGCAAGGCAGTTGAGTCATCGTTAGACGGACAGTATTGGTCCGTGTCATCAAGCAGAAGAAGAAGGAAGAGCAGCAGAGTTAGAAGGAAGCCAGACTTCTTTACTCCTTCGTGAACTCTTACCCTTCCAAGTGAACTTACCTCCCGATATTCTCACTTCAAGACTTTCTCCGAGACAACTTGATCGGTACAATAACTTACTTCGCTAGCTGAAACGCTAGATATGTGATCTGAAAGAGCCCACTACGGAGTGGACACCAGCCGAGAGTCCCAAAAGGCAGGAGGCGTCTCTTCCAATCATTCACCCTCTACCAATATCTCCAAGGTACCGAGCCACCTTTCTTCTACTATCTCAAGATTCTGTCGTCCTTTGGTTCGTTGTGGGAGATTGTCTAGTTGATACTACTCAGTCAAGAGTTGATCGTTGTTGAGCCCCAGTCACTTCCAACACATCCTTAAGGGGTATCGTCTTCGTTCCTTCTTGCATCGAGTTTGTCCTTCCATCCTCATCCATCCATCCATCCATCCATCCATCCATCCATCCAGTCGTCTCTTCCAACGATTCGTCATTTACTTCCCTAGTTGAAACACTAGATCTCTTTGAGTCGGGACAGTGTCGGAGATGATTGGAGTTAGATATAGTTAATTAAATATATATACATTAAACTTACCTCGGTCGGAATCTCATCCTCATGAGTACAATGAATGAGTGACATCAGCCCCTCCTCGGGTTGATAACCCTCGTGACGGGTATCAAAGCACCAATAATATACCAATACCAAAATAGTCAATGGTCTGACTCAATATGGTCTCCCCAGGCCTTCAAATCTAACATATCCTGCCGAAGGACGAACAACAACAATATCGACACCCCCCACTTTATCTTAGGTCAGTAAAGACCTCCCAAAACATCCAAGGTCACGGAAGTCACTTCGGTGCCGCAAGACCTTAGACAAATAACTCCTGTCAGTGAAGACAAACAAAATCGTGCGACGAATAGATCTGTGGCCTAAGGAGTAAGAGTACCTTCGGGGAAATGAAACCTCTGTCGCCCTAGGGAGTACCTGTAGGGGAAACCGAAACTGCCGGAATCCGCATGCTATCGCCGGGGTTTAACCTTTGATGTGATGAATGAGTAAAATCTTCTGACCTAGGACCCACAAGAAGAAGCAAAGCCGTAATCACACAATGGCGTATTCTGTGTCGACAATCAGCGGGTTATAATAGTTGAGAACCTCCCCCCCCAAGATGACAATTCCTAGGCCTCCAGCATATCACTCCTTTGTGGACTTTATGCACGGTGTCATCGGACATAGACTGAATATAGGAACCACAACTCATTGACTTGAGTGTCCAATTTGGACGTATATTATTAGCCCATACTGGGCAGGCATACACCTGAATGTTGTAGAGGAAAGTTCACCTTAGATTAGCCTCTTTTCTGGCAATCTAGTTGCCTGCGGTTTGTGGTGATTGAGTGACTGCATATCCCCTTCCTTGCCGTCATCTTTATAATTGATGTCGATCACCCCCGGCCGCGTATCTTCTCTCTTCTCTAACTGCCTTGTGTGTCATCATCTACGGCAACCTCATAGAGTTGGGAATGCTGTTCGAATAAAAATGATCAGTCTCCAGACAGTACGAGACTAAGTCATCAGATGGTCTTGTTAGTAGAAGCAACACGCAAGAAGGCTTGTTTGGTATTAGCATCTACTATCACAGTAATACAAGGGCATTCTTTTTGAAGAAGTTGAATCAATTTACGATATCCATAATCTTTTGGATTGGGTACACTTTGTTGATAATTCTTTTCATATTCTTTGGGTAGTTGCGCTAAACATAATCCCGATTCGATGAGACTGTCACTTGATAATAACCTAACCAACCTTGATTGGAATTCTGACAGATCAGTATTGATGTTATCATTCTCTCCTAATGATTGTAGTTGTTGTTCATATTCATTATGCCAATTATCATGCCAGCGTATCCTTTTATGTTCCATCAACTTTGCATTCCTTGATAGGATTCGTATTTGACAATCGAATAATTCAATATCAGTATCCCAGTAGCTTTGTAGAAGTTGGTATGCATCTAGAATGACATTCCACTGTTTCATACTGTTGGAGCTTGATACGTCAGGATGATGAACTTTTGCAAGTTGCAAGTATGCCTCTCGTATCATCTGAAGACTAGGCGATGAGATGGATTGTTTCTCTCTCTGTAATCCCAATACTTGAATGGCATGATGTACTTCAACTGAGGCATGTCGTCTAATCCATTTAGCCAAATCATTATTCTGACTCCGTTCTGCACAATCAGCTGCTGTATTGCCGTGATTATCACGTATATCATCAACGACATCAAACTGTTCCACGAGATATTGAACAACTGTTAAATTCCCTGCAAAGGCTGCTTTATGTAAAGGAGTTTGTCCATGTTTATTGGGTGAATTATACTCCACTTTACATTGTACAAATAACAAATCACACGTATTTCGTACCAACTCTACATCTTGAATTGGTGACTTTCCCAACCAATGAGCAGTAGTACATCCCCAACTATTCGGATGATGTGGATTAGCTCCCAATTCTTCTACTAAATATATTGCAGTTGATAAATGACATTGCCATATTCCCAATTCTAATGCTGTAACATCTCCTTTTGCTAATGTGTCCACTGGTACGTTATGTTCAATAACTAATAGTTTACATATCTCTAAATGACCATTTCTAGCTGCCCAATGTAATGGAGTGCGTTGATTGTTTGTACTCTGTAGATTGGCATTTATATTCAATTGCAATAGATATTTGCATATATCGATATCACCACAGCCTGCCGCGTAGTGAAGTAAACTTGAGTTATGTTTATCTCTGTATTGTTGTAGATCATGTTGATTATGTTTTTGTAGAGCTGTTATATCTCCATCAATTACAAGTTCATGAAGGGATTGCTGTGTGATATCATTACTATTGCTCATGACGACTAAATGTATTGTACTACTCTACGACCAAGAGATGAACTTCGAGTTTGACCTAAGAGACGGCAACCGTTATCCAAGCCACAAGTACTAGTACATCAGCCACTACATATTGATGAGAAGCTGAAGCATTTCATACTGCAAACTCAAAATAAATGAAAGTTGAAATATGATATCGACGGCCAGACGTGTTCAGCAATTCATAATGGTGCAGTATGTAGATAGCATTCATTGTCCTCAAGCTATCCTGTAGTATTACTCACGTTATCGTATTGATATGTGATAGTGGTAGGTACTGATCATTTAAACTCTTTTTTAATTGGTAGTGGTCTTAAGACACAACCCTCTCAATTGAGATTTTATGGCTGTGACTGAGAGATTACCATCGTCTTTAGCGTTTAATGACCTTTCTATTGGTATGATTCCAAAGCGGCAACAGTGATAGTTATTGAATTATATCTAGGCCAACCTAGAGGTATCCTAGGCCTAATTCGTCAATAAAATACACTAAGCCATTCTCTTTCTCTTTCCTCCCACAACTTTACCTTCTGTATCAAATAATGAAGGCATTCCCCTTGCAACTCGATAAAGTAACTCAAATCCAGAATCAACTTTGATGGTATACTTCCCGTTGGAACGCTTAGAACCCCATGTATCTTTTGGTACTTCCATTTCTTGTTTACAAAAGCACTCGAGTACGAGAGGCAAAACCTCCAAGTCCATGCCCATTATTTCATGTAGATTGCTACCGTTTCCTTCCAAAAAGTAATATCGGATAATCTTCTGCCTAGCCACCTCAGCTTTATTTGCACCATCATTCAGCCGTGTAAGCTTACTAACCGCAATATGATGGTGCATATTGTTCAATGTGTGATTCGAGTTACATATGGTTTCGATGCTCGTTTTGTTGCATAGTGTAGTCTCAAGGGCAGAGCATCCCCTCTTAGTGACACTATCACTACCACACCAGCTTATTTCTTCCAGACTTGCATTATTGACCAAAGCGTTTGCAATACTGACCATTACTTCATCGTTGATGTTGCTTCCATGAAGATCTAACTTCTTGAGTCTCTCCAGCGCACTGCCAGGCTGTGCAAGAAGGTCAAAGAAGGCAACCCAACCGGAGGAAGTGATAGAAACTTGCCATAAATCCAAAGTATTCAAGGAACTAAAGCTGTTCAGTGCTTCTACCATCGACGCAACGTGGTCATCTTCAATTGTATTCCCTCCAAGGTTGAGATCACGAAATGAACAGTTATGCAGGAAGCCGAAGAAGTTTGACCAGCCCTGTGATGTGAGTGAATGTTGCCCATACCAAGGTGACACTGCAAAGCGTAGATCGAGTCTTTCCAATGTTGTATTACCTTGGAGGGCTTCGGCGAGCAATACCCCCAAGTGGACCAATTGTGTTACTTCTGAAAGAGAGTTCCTTCAGCGAACAGCAGGAGCTCGTGACAAAATCTAAGACAGTCTCAACTCCATATTCAGTCATTGATCCCCTTCTATCCTCCTGATGATCATACTCCGGCCCATTTAAAGATAACGACTTCAGATTATTGTTAGAGAGGGTATCGTTGTTGCTTAAAGCAATCCCCAATGCTTCTGCAACTTCATCATTCCAATCGTATTCGTTGAAGGATAAATCTTTTATATGGGGGTGTGATGCAACTACTTCAATAACTTTCTCCATTATAACCTCAGTCATTCCCTCACATTTATTCAGCTCAAATTGTTGGAGGGTAGTGTTACAACCCGATAAAGCAGATTCAAACAGCTGTGCAAACCTATCACTCAATCTAAATCCACCCAATTCCAAACTGCGGAGTTTGATATTATTTGCAATAAACGGTGAGAGAATAGATAGCGTATCAGCCATGTCCAAATTACCCATACACCCCTTTATTTTCAAGTACCTGATTGATTTGTTTTTGGATAAAGCCCTATAGAAAGCTTTTGCATTCCTTTCAGTATATCTTCGCTCTCTTTCACTGATACTATCCGGTGTATCATTTTCACATGATATGTCTAATGATTTTAGATGTGTATTATCAGCAAAAGAATCACCCTCCTTGCCCCAATCAATTTTGAGAGTGTCAAATTGATTACTCCACATCCATACTGTATCGAGACCACGATAGTTACTCTTCAGTTCCTCCAATATTCTCTCATTAAATGTCATAGGTTCGTAGTCAAGTAAGTTGCTATCGATAGATGATTCGTCTTCGTCATTATTAGCATCATTTGTATTGCTACTGTCTTCTGATGACTTATCATCATTGTTGCTCGTATTCTCATTTTGAGCATCTAATTGCGCCTCGGCTTCACCGACGCCATTGATTCTTTGATCCATCGTGGATATAGGTACAGTAGTTGTAATGTATATCTTCTCAATTCGCAGCACACTCAAGAACTACTACCTACATTCGACAAGGCTTATAGATAATAGAGAACAAACATTGCGTTGTTTAATTGTTTAGTGAGTGGGTTGGGGTTGGAGTTCACTACTACAGATTTCTGTGATAACAATTAAGATGAGTATTCATACATACCTTAAGCTCCTATATTATTCACGTAAGCATAGAAGAATGATAGTGGGTAGTAGATCAATGCTCTTTCAATTGGTGGTGGTCTCAAGACTCAACAAATGAAGTCAAAACAATGCGTTTAAAATAGTCGTGTATATCTTACCACATAGACCAGCTAGTACACTGAAAATACATCTGCATCATCAGTATTTGATGCTCTTTCTATCGGTATATTATATAGCGGATAGCAGTTATATTTATTGAACATAACAAGGATACCCTAGAGGATACCGGTCCATTGCAATTGAACATCATAAATAAACCATTGAAAAGATAGGCATATACAGAGCAAAGTATGATGAGATTATCTTCATTACTTGCCATTCTAATAATTGCTTTGCAAATGTGTGCGGCAACAAGTAGCAGTAGTTATCATTCCGAGCAATTTCCATCGTCCATCATAGCAAATAATAATGATGTTCAACACTCTCATAATAATATACCATCAGACAACAACTATGGATTAGGATTGCATAGATCATTCATAGATCGGGATCCTATATACTATGAAGAGAATGGACTAAACAGTTTTGCAGAAGAAGATGATGATGAAGATGTGATGTTTGATGAAGTTATTCAACATTATTCATCACAACAACAACAAACTTGCAATAACAACAAATTGTGGCAAAGTCCATTAGAAAGTTTATATCCACTTCCTACTCTCTCATTGGATTCATCACAATCATCTGGTAGTAGCAGTATAGATATATCATCAGCACCAATTATAATCAACCCAGGAAATCGTCACTCACATGAAATCGATATACATGATCAAACTAACAACAATGATTCACCTCATCCCCAAAAGCTCAAGACACGTAAAACAGGAACAACCATCACAGCACTACTAGCACAGAATTCCACAGTATTAATATTAGCTGCCGATACACGAGCAACAGATGGCTCGACTGTGGCTGATAAACGTTGTGAGAAGTTACATTCCTTAGCTAATAATGTATGGTGCGCAGGAGCGGGCACTTCTGCTGATGTTGAGGCATTAGTTCGTCGTGTCAAGTTTATCTTTTGGAAGAAGGGTATGATGATGAGTACTAGTACTAGCGGAGGTGGTGGTATTGGCAATATCATTATGAACGGTGAAAGTACAACAGCAAGTAATACTCGTCATAATTGGAGAATGGATACAACAATATCAAATGAAGATCGCAATTTACCCCCAGCATCAGTACCAGCTATACTACATTACATACGAACACAGTTACAAAAATCTCATGGCAATCTAGGTGTTAACTTATTAGTCGGTGGATATGATCATGAAACGAAACATGCACATCTAGCAGCTATACATCCACACGGTTCAATGGATGTTGTCAATTATGCTGCATTAGGTTCAGGTGGGTTAGCCGCCACGGGTGTATTAGAATCCAAATATCCACGCATAGGTAATGGATCATGTTCAATACAAGAGGGTATACAATTGGCAGTTGATGCTGTTAAAGCAGGGATTGATAATGATTTAGGTAGTGGTAGTCAAGTTGATGTATGTGTTATTAGTAGTGAGGGTGTGTTGTATCGTCGAGCGGTGGTATCGGAGGAAGAGATTGAATGGGTTAGTATACATGATGATAATAATGAGAGTAAAGGAGACGATTCAGATGATAGACAAAGTGGAGGAGTAGTTGGGTTTGGGAATGTGCCCTTCAGTATTACATCCAAGAAACTAGTAAGCAGTGGACAGATGGATGAAGTAGAAAGTGAAAGAAGTAGATTCATGGACAACGTATTAGGCAAGAGATGATTAAGAGGGGGGATCGGGGATGGGATGCTGCCGCCTCTCTTGGGGGCTTTAGTTAGTGGTTAGGGTTATGCCATGCTTTTTTGAGAGTTAAGTGAATAAGACGCGATCGAACGGAATAGGATGAATGTCCCCAGAGTCTTATCAAACTTGACCTTACTTATTGACACTTCTTCTCCTGTGATGTTTGTTCGGGTTAACCCCATTCTTTCAGTAAAAACTGCATAGAAATGCAACATCCGGAGGCACAAGAACACAAACAATGTAATAGCGAGTCAACATCAGTTATCATCTTGGGGGGTATTGATCCAGGTCCAGAGGCCTTGCTATCGCGCAAGTAAAACTCTGTAATAACTGCATAGAGATTAAGTTGCAATTAATAAAGGAAAGTTCAGGAATCAGGAAGCAATAGGCTTCTTATTTCTGTTTAATATTACTATTACTCCGTGCATCTCTGGTGTGTTATTTACAATCATCGATATACAACAACCTTAAAACTGCCAATACATAACGATCAATCCCTTTATTATTTATTGTATGAAGATGTGCCCTCTATGAGTCAAGACAATGAAGATGGGCAGATGCCACAACAAATTAATGATCAAGGTATCAGTATCAATATCAACACTGATGGCGATGGCATGCATCGTCAACATCCAATTGCAACAACCGCCGCCGCCAGAATGGCACCTCAGCAGCCACAACCCATTACCTCCTCAACCAATAATGCTATAAGTACAACAACCAATACTAATGATACAAGTACAAAAACACGGCGGCGACCACCACCACGTCGAGTTGATCATACCTATCGTGAATACTCGAAGTTTCCAATGAATGAACTCCCATCGGGGAAAAAGGATAATAATTTCCCAGCTAAAGTACATCGGATTCTTTCCCTACCCGAATATGCTAGTGTAAGTTACATCCATATCTACATGCCATATGATGAGCACATGTATCATGTATGTTATGTTCTCTAACCATATCTCCTCTATCTTCCTCCTCTATCTTCCTCTATCTCTCCCCCCACATACAATCCTCTACCATTTGATTTACAGATCATCTCATGGATGGTAAGTGAGCAGCATATAGTATTCTTTCACTATTTATTAATGCATCTGTATACTCTCACCATGTCCACATATCAATTGGTATCTTATATCAATATCAACAGCCACACGGTAGGGCATGGAAGATACACGATAAGGAACAACTTGTCCGTCAAGTTATTCCCAACTATTTCGGTCAATCTAAATACGAAAGTTTCACCCGTCAATTAAACGGTAAGCTCATCTTGTACAACCATAATACGTATATGATTTAATTTTGATACTCTATTACTATTACTCTTTGTTGTACATATGATGTGTACTTTTCTCTGTTGCTCACAACATAACTCATCCTCCGCTATTCTCAACCTAAAGGATGGGGATTCAAAAGACTTTACCAATCTGGCAATGATTGCAATTCATACTACCATGAGTGTTTCTTACGTGGATTACCTCATTTGACATCGTTGATGAAACGTGTACAGCCTAATCAAGGCAAGCTACTTTCTCATGTGGAGGGAGAGGTAAGTTACAAATATGAACACATGATATGTTCGTTCTATGTTGGTTGTAATCTAACAACTTCCCTCTCGTCCCCATGCTTATCTCACAGCCAAACTTTTATGAGATTGAGAAGGAATATCCTTTACCAGATCCCAATCAAGCATTGCCCATGCACAGCTTTATTCCTCAAGGATGGGGACAAGAAGGAGTTGCTTCAGTTCCTCAAACTCAAGAGACATCATCGGCGGCTGATCCTGCACATAGTAACTTCCAAGCCAATCATTATCCTCCTCATCCAGGAATATATGGTTATGGAATACCACCTCCCCAGTACTATCTTCAAGCTCAACAAGGTCAAGGAGGCCAAGAAGATCAACCCTTCCCTCCACCATACTATCATCCATCAAATCAACCTCCTTCGTACGCATACCAGCTTCCTCCACATGGTCAGCAGCAGCAGCCTCTTCAGTCTGGCTTTCCTGAAGAGCCTGACACTTCAGCCCCAATATCATCAAGTGCAGCAACTTCCGTATCTAATAACTCTTTATCAGTATCTCGTGATGTTGTTGGAGATCAGTTTCAACCTATCAAATTTGATGACTATGGACTATCAGAGAACTCTACATCTGAAGCGGTAACCAATACAACTAATCCAGAGTCTGAATCGTCTTCTGATAAATAAGGAAGCTTTGGGGAGCAAAAGAAGGGAAGAGATACGCACACATAAACGAAAGAGTTGATAACACAGTAGTCCAGGGGAGAAATACTCATCTATATATCTGAAGAGATGATAGTTGGGTTTTGTCATAGTTAGAAAGATAACTTGCAGAGAGTGCTCCTTACTCTCCAACGACATGTAGAGTAAGGAGACGTTAAATGTAGAATGTAAATTAGAGTGAAAACAAGTGCGCAGAGTTGATGTCTATTTTGGTCTCAGCTCTCTAGTAATTATGAATGTATTGAATATTGAACTGTTCATCATTTCTCCAGGGTTTCATCAAAAATACCCCTGCTTCTCTCCAGGCGAGCCATCTTTGTAAGTTTTCTTCCAAAGAAAACATTGACATTATGCCCGACCCTGCTGTACTTTATCCATCAACTTGGTTGCTCCAACTAAAAGCTTGCCTGCCTCCCTAATCATCTCCATGGCCTCCGCAACATTTCCTTCGGAGTCCTTGCTTTGTGACTCTTCATCATCGTACTCTTGTCCACCATCGTTGGCAAAGGACACGTTACTTTTGCTAGTAGTGGACTCTCCTCCACCACCAGCCAAACTGTTCTTAGTTGACGCTTTTGTTTCAGGACTGATAGTGCTGCTCATCTGAGTTTGAGCTTGAGTACCCAACTTGTTAACAGCGTCACACGCTTCTTTAGCTGTTTTCCGAAGAAGTTCACGAGTATCAAGAGTCACAGACTTGAACTTCTTGCTACCCTTTGTTTGAACAGTAACCTCCGATTCTTGACTCTCACTTTGCATGTAGTGTGTCATAGTGGGTGCTTGAGTCAAAGGGTAAAACGTTGCGGTGTCATCATCATCTTCATCCTCTTCATTAGTATACTCGACCTGAAGGTTGGTATTCATACTTTTGCTCTCCTCCTCACCATCACTCATGACATCATCATCGTCTTCCTTCTTCTCCTTCTTCTCCTTCTTCTTGTCGGCAGCTTTGGCAGGCTTGGCCTGCTTGCTCTTTGATGAACGACGAGATTTACTCTTCTCAGTGGCAGTAACGTCACTCATATCTTCATCCAGTTCCAAGGCGGATTCCTCCTTCTTTTTCAATGATTTGGACTTTTTCATCTTACGGCCACTCTTGGTGGGATCAATACAAGCCTCTTCAACCTCAGAAGGGGACTTCCTCTTCTTCTGTTGTTCCTTCTTGCCATTGTTGATGGATTTGGATGACGACTTGGCTTTTGAACTTCCACGGCCTTTGGGAGCAACGACACGCTCGTTACTACCGAGGGAGAATTCCTCATCCTCAATATCAAGGCCCATATCACCTCGTTCCTTCTTGGCCTGGCCTTTCTTCCTCCTACGACCTGTTGTCTTAGCCGTACTTGCTTGATCAACTTTGGCAGGCTCTTCGTCCGACTTCTTGCCCTTGTTGGCAGTGCGAGCAGATGTACGGGTGGGTCGAACACTACGCTCAGCCACCTCCTTTGCTACCCTACCCTCTTTTTGAGTAGGTTGGTAATCATCCTCTGGATCCGAGGCTTCTTCCTCCTCATCTGATGAATATACCACGGTATCCTCATCATCCTCGTAATCATCCAAATCATATTCCTTACTCTTCTTCTTGGTAGCTTTCTTCTTCTCGGCAGCACTACGACGGGAGTTCTTTGCTTTTGAATCCTTGGACTTCTTCTTCTTGGCAGCGGCCTCTTCGGCTTCTTCTTCAGCTTCAAGCCGAGCTTTTGCCAAAAAGTCTTCACGTGTTTTCTTGGGGTGCACTTTGGCACGTGTCTTGGAAGATGATGCCTTGGACTTGACAATCTCACTTCCTTTGGACGTCATGGTATCATCATCGGAGGAGTCATTTTCCACGGCACGGCTCTTTTTGTTTCTCGATAATGCCTTGGCTGTATGAAAGATTTGTCAGAGGGGTAAATAAAGTTAGTTTGTCTGTCATCGGTAAATAAGTATATGTATACTGGCTTCTGCTATAAATAAATGAACTCACCCTTTGAGACGTTGGATTTGTCTCCCCGCTTGGTGGTGCTACGAGCTGAGGGTTTACGGGCCTTGTTGCCGCACGTGGACTCCTCATCATCCGAGCTGTCTTCCTCCATGTGTTTGTTGGAAGACTTGCCTGTTTTATAATAGAAGGTATATGATAATCGTAATGAGTGGGGGTGAATGCAAAACAATGTATACCTAAACAACACTCAGATAAACATAATATCTTACCATACTTGGATGATTTGCCACCGCCTCTCTTTTTATCCCCCTTTACACGACGAGTGCTGTAGGTAATATCCTCATCATCTGTATCAAGTTCACGCTCCGAATCCTCCTCACTGAACCTACTCTCATCCAAATTGATGGGTTTATTACTTTTCAAACGTTCACTACGCCTCTTGCCACTAGTAGTATCGTTTGTATTTGACCCACGTTTAGTTGAATTCTCCTTCCCACCCTCGTAATCAGTTTCCTCATCAGATGTATCATCATCCCTCTTGGTACTTGTCTTTTTACGGCGGGGGTTGGTATTCTTTTTGGTGGTGGTGGATTTACCTTTGGTGGATGCAACCTTCTTCTTCCTCTGTTTCTTTGTATCCACGTCCATATCCATATCATCTTCATCATCACTCTCATCATCATCATCCTTGATTACCCTACGATTGCTACTGCTTTTCTTCTCCTTCTTGACAGTAGATTTGGGGAATAAACGTCTCGATCCCAATTCCGACTCAACACTTGCATTTTCGTCCACATCACTATCAACATCTGTATCATCTTCATCCTCATCAATACCACCATTACGATTATTATATACGTCATTTTTTTCTACTTCATCATCCTCATCAAAATGAAACTCGGCACCATCGTCTGGCTGCGTATCAAGCGGCTGGGTAGCATCCGAATCTTCATCAACATCCATTTTATTATCCTCCATAATATCCAATTCCTTCTCAGGACTAGTACTCTCACTAAGTAATTCAGAATCAAATGTGGATTGATGTTGTGTAAGATTATTTTTCTTAACCGTAACCTCCATATCTTCTACCTCCAACTCCAAATTCTTCTTCTTGGTACCACCACGTCGGCCAGCACGTCGTAATTCCTGTTTCTCACCTATGGACTTGCCAAATACTCCCTTTTTACGCGTGCCTCCAACACCACCAGCTCGAGGGCGTGACTTGGAGATAACATTGAGAGATGGCAAGTCGTCAAAGTGTTGTGTGAAGGAATTACTTTGCGGATCATTGTGTTTGAAATGTTTAATCTCAAGAGGGGTTTTGTGACTAACTCCTCTGGATCTACTCATGGTATACTATATTACGTTTGTGAGGAGAGGTGATATATCAAGAGGCAATCAATAAAACAAAGTTAGTACAATACAATGTAAAAAATTACCCAATGCAAATTTAATCGGTTAATTATACCCCCAGTCTTTAAAGAAATGATATATCTTCTTACCTTGTAATAATATATATGTGGCAGCCTCTTCTATATAATCTTTGAATGCACCAACTCTTTTATATTCAATAAAGGAGAGGACTCCAATTCTATTGCGAGCAACCAAAGCAGCTCAAAGCCTAAGAAATAAAAAATGAGTCTTGGTATACTAGAGGTAAACCGGAGGTATAAAAAGATACCGATCAAATCAAATTTATTAGGTGAGGGATCTACCAATACATAGTAGCGACAGCTAATTGTATAGAACACATACCCATTATGTACATTTGCACTGTCTTCATGCATATCAACTCTTTAGTTGTTAACCTAGGTTAGTAGTGGTATTTTGGTGGTTGAGCCTCTTGGCTCTCTCCATATTCTCGATATCTCTTGCTCTCCATCCATTTCATTCACCTGCCGTCTCCTTCCTCCTTCTTTAGCTCCCAATATAGAAATCGACTCTTGACAATATTCATACGCGGCATAACTTTCCACTGTTCATTCATAATACTTGATAGACAATCTAGCACACCCTGTATTTCTCTATTGCCATTCACATCAATACATACGACCGATGGTGCCGAGTTAACGAGGGATGTTTCACATAGAGTTCGAATGGCTGTCATTTCTTTTGGTATTAATACATCACCGAGGGCAAATTTACACTTAGGATACCTGTGACGAGCGGGTGGAGCGAGTTTATAAGACAAGTGATGACATGTGAGGAAGCAACAGAGTATCCCCGGCATCAGTGACAGTTCCTTACCTTTCATTTGCAACATTGATAGAGTTCGTAGACTTGTCAATTCCCAAACAAGATACTCGATTCTCACTCTCTTTACTATCATTCTCAACAACTTTCTTTTCGGTATCCTTAGGGTCGGTCTCTTCATTCTTTGGCGGAGGCCATACTCGAGGTACGTCTTTGTCTAGCAGTGAGTTGTATATCTTATCACAGGTTATTCCATAGTCACATCCAATTTCCATAAAGCTATCATTAGGCGTGGTATGTACCTTGGCGACTCGTCTATATATATTAGTCTCTGGCACAACAACGACCAATGGTGGCAATGTTGATGATTGCACACTAGGTTCCAAGATGGGTACCAAATTGTACGCTTTAACATGATATGTAGATCCCTTGGAATATCGTACTAGTACACGTCGTTCATCGTACTTCTGGTTGGTAGAAATTGCAACTGAAGATAATGTTTGTGTATTGGCGTCTTCTGTTCTTGATATCACTTCTTCATCATCTGATATAACACGTGCTCGTAGGAAGAACTCCTTTCTACTGTGATTCAATGTAGAAGTTTCCTCTTGTAGGTTGTTGTCGGTATCATTGTCATCGTCCTTCTTTACATTTGTATCATCTTCTGTTTGTTTGCCATCATCGTCATCGGCATTGATATTGATTTGCTTTCGTTTGTTCTTCTTATTTCTCCTCTTCTTATGAAGTGCCTGAGCATTATATCCAATATTATTAGAACTTCTAATGTTAGTTGCTTTTGGTTGTTTGGGCTTTCCTTTAGATAGTAATACCCATACTAATGTACCAGGTGCATATCTATTCGAATTTTGATTTGGTGGTGATGTTTGTGTTTGGAGAAGTTGTGGTTTACCTAACCAGTCAGTTTCGAATATATCATATGGTATATATTTGTACTGCGTATTAGTGGCACCAGTGCTGTCATCAATACCGGTACATGGCGGCTGTGGTAAGCATAAGGCGGCCAACATAATGGTTGGTTTCTGTAATAACACTGAGATGGTAGAGGATACCGTTTGGTCGCTAAACACTCAATTTCCTCTTCTGCGTCTTTCATTGTCAAGGCTTAATCCTAGCTTGATCTATTAGTTGGTGGACATATATTGCAATAGTAGTGCATATCGTCATATAATATTGCAACGTAGTAATATTTTTGACTGTCTTTTAGATACATACACAAGTTGTGCACAGGCGCATTTTCTTGTATTATTACAACTTACTATACAATACTATGTATGGAAGACGGATTAGAACAAAATAATACTGGTAGTACCGAAGCATCTGATGAATATGATGCCAGTCTAGATTATAATATAGCAAGCGAAAAATTAAGTAAAGACATACTAAATCAACTGAGGAACAATGACCCAAAAGTTACTTCTCTGGAAGTGTCATTCGGAGGGACGCTGTATAATAACAACCATATATGTGCCAATACTGTTGATTGGGGGAGAAAGAGGGAAGATATATTTCTGAAAACAAACATATCAAATATCTATTCATCTGTGGCAGTGTATCATCAAACGAGCAAGATATTGATAATTGCAAAGTATTCTACAGAGCAGTTGCTTGTAATACATCCATCAGGCATCTGTTTTTGAAGGAGTGCTGTTTTGATATGGGAGAAATGTTGACCATTCTGATGCCGTTCTTTGATCGTAATAGCAATAGTCTTGTTACTTTGGAACTCAACAACTTTCAAGATTGCGGTGGGTATAAGAGAGTTGATCTTCTAATAAATGCTTTATCTAAATGTACCTCTCTACAAAGATTTGGGTTCAAGCCGGATGATTTAAATCAAAGTGTTCGATTTTATGACGATGAATCTACTTCAAAGTTGATTACTGAATTGGTCAGGCATCGAAATCTAAGGAAACTTACACTGACAATATGTAACCTGGATCTTCGTATAGATCTACGGCAATTACTTCCAAGGATTAAAAAGTTAGAAGATTTCAGCCTCTATAGTAATTTTGACGACGTAGAAGCAAAGTGTCTGTGTCGAGCTTTAGGAGGTAGTAAATGTATCAAGGCATTGCACATAGAAGGTAATAGTGATATCTCCGCTGTTGGATGGGGAGCCATAAGTAGGTACATAAGCATATCTTCGACATTAGTTACCCTTGCATTATGTGCCTTTGATGAACCTGGTATTGACGACGAATCATTGCGTATATTGGGAGTTGGGATTGCCAGAACCCACTCAAGGCTAAAGGAACTATCAATTTTGAGTAGTGATTGTACCAGCGATGGATGGGTGACGTTCTTCGACCGACTAATAGACTCCAATTTGAACTTGGAGAGGTTAGATCTTAGTTACAACTATACTATCAACGATAACGCGGTTGCGTCAATGGCAACTTGGCTGTCAAATATGACCTCTTTGGAGACTTTGATCATGGACTCATGCCATGATGGGGCAACCATGATTGATGATGATGCAGATGATGATGATGTTACATCCTTAGGATGGATTTCACTAACAAACCTTCTACAGAATCCAGATTCGAGGCTGGGTCATCTTGACATTAAGTACAATCCGAATATCAATGATCAAGTACTGATTTCCTATGCAAATGCGCTTGTTAACAACAATACTCTGGAACACTTATATTTTGATAATACTGAGATAACTATAACGGGATATATTGCATTGGCAAATGTACTGTGTAACAAATCAAGCAAGGAAACTATCCATACCTCCAACCACACACTTCAAGGGTTATTCTTATTCCGGTTTGAATCATCATCATCTCAGTTTATTAGTCGGGACGATGCTCATGAACTAGAATCGTTGCTTCAGCTGAATAAGAACGAAAACAAAGTTGAGGTAGTGCGTCAGAAGATCTTACGCTACCATTTTTGCAATGGTTCTAACAACATCGAGGAATTTGTCGATATGGATTTGGGTATAATGCCTCATGCGATCTCATGGATAGGCAAGAATGAAGCTGGTTTATCGTTACTCTACAAGCTATGCGAAAGCATGCCATCTTTATTTGATTCCGAGAGTAAAGCAAAAGCATCTCAAGAAGAAGCAAAGAACAAGAGACACCAAGCCTGATGTACATGTTAGGGATTCCATTTACTACGTCACTAGTAGTTAAAATTTATCTAGTTCACAATCTACCAACCATTGACATTCTCCCTTCCCTTCAAATCCCTCCTCCCGTAGCTACTTTACTTCTTATCCTTCTTTTTCTTTTCCTTCTTGGGTGTCTTGCCGTCCTTCTTCTTCTTTTTCTTCTTCTTCTTTTCCCCATTCTCTTCTCCTCCATCACCACTGCCGCTATCCTCGTCCATGGGTGAGGGTGGCGCAGCCTTTTCTTCAGACTTCTTGACTTCCTCCACGAGCTTCTTATTACCATTAGCCAGTTCGGGAGGCTTGGAAGCACCGTCCACACTCTTGTAGCCCTCCAAAAAGTCCTTGGGGGTCTTGTCATTTGGCTTACCATGTTTATCCAGCTTCCCCTCCTTAATAAGACCCTTCTTGCGCTGCGCCATTGGACCAAGACCCCAACGACGGGGGTATGTATCCCTTTCCATAATAACACGCTTAATTTTGGCAACCACGCCATGATCACACGTGGCCATAACTGCCGTGGTCATCTGTGCTATAGCCACGGCTATTGCCTCACCCTTGGTAGTCATTAATACCACCTCTTGATTAATATCAATATCATCGGCAAATCGTAATAATCCAGGTATCATAAGCTTGGCACCGTAACAAATAGCATTAACCGCCGAATCTTTCACAACCACCCTCTTGTAATTAGTCAATAATATTTCCAATGGCATAACCACCCTTCGTAGATACTTTTCATCCTTGGTGGTATCATAGACATGCTGAGCATCCATAACATCATGCATGGTTACCAAATTATCCTGTTCGGACATGACACCACTGCGTACACGACGTAACTCCTGCATATGTCCACCAGTACCCACCAATAATCCCAAATGGACACATAATGTACGAACATAGGTACCCGCCTCACAACTTACCCAGAATATACCTAAATTACGTTTCTCATCATATTCAATCAATTTACTTTCATATATAGTACGAATACGTAATTGACGCTTCACTGCCGATATTAATGGTGGACGTTGGAATAATGCACCGGTCAATGTTTCCACAGCACGATGTAACTGCTTCGTATCATCAATAGCAGAATGTAACCGAACAACACCGACGTATTCCTTACCGGCACTTTGTTGTGCCTTAACTAATCGTGTTGCGCGGTCAATACAAACGATTAAACAACCGGTAACCTTTGGATCTAACGTTCCTGAATGTCCAGTCTTCTCAACACGTAATATACGTTTAATCCATGATACTACCTCATGACTTGATGGGTTGGCGGGCTTGTCAAGATTGATAACGCCTGAGGATATATGATCTTTGAGTGATCGTGATAATGGTGACGAACCACAGGGGATGGGTGTGTAGTGTGATGTACGGATGTGTAAATTGGAATAGTTTTTGAGTAATAGTGGCCAATTGGATGTGTCTAATTTGGGTGTATGGCTGGACGGTGCAATCATAGGTGTTGTAGAAGTCGAATCCACTGCTCCCCCATCTGATGCCTTTCTTTTCTTCTTGCTAGATTCTCCTGTGTAGTATCAGATTACATTGCAACAGCATAGAAACATATCATGTGAGCAATTAGATCTTTTCATTCAATGCAAGATAGATATTTACAGATGGCCATAATAGGATAGATCAATCTCCCGACATCGACATCATTAAAAATTCAATGCAAGATATACGATACATAAGCTGGACAAAGAGATAGATATCAACTCCTCCTTTATGACATCGATCATTACATCAAAATAAAATAATGATGTGGTATCCTTCCTTCATATATCTAAATTGCTTGCTGATACGTACCTGACTTCCCCATACTTAAAGTATATGATTACTGTGTATATAATTGCAATTATTTTCTATATTCTATGTCCTAAGGGGTGAGATATGTTACCTAACGCTAGTAATAAAATCTCATGCTATTTGTGGTGAGTTTTGTGAATTGCAAATGGTATCCTGATGAAGACGATGCTTCAGTTCAACAGGAATATGAAGCCCCAAACAATGAAGTGTTATTTGTAATAGTTCATCGACAATTTGTATCATGATTCGCTTACTATCTACTGAAGGTTCATTCATAGTTGTTGTCAATTAACTTGGTGTTGACCCGTGACAAAATATAAAGTCACAGATCACACAAATTGAAAGATCACAGCGGGGATGGGCGGAGTAGAGGTAAAGACGCGATATATAAGGTTCATGCTTGAATTATGATATTAATATGTGGCATATAAAACTTTCAACTCATCCACCAAGGTCCCTCTAAGCACTAGGTCACTTCTAGGCATTATGTAGATAGGCATGCATAAGGCAGCATAAAGGATACGATTTACGATACCGTCGGGAGAGTACTATATAATCTGATTTATGCTCGCAGTTTTAGTTGAATAATTATCCAATACATCAAATTATGGACAACGATTGCCGAGATTTGATGCACCGGATTAAGCAAAATGATCCAACATTACAGAAGTTGTTGATAGGTAACTATTCTACCTCGATAGCGAATAATTCCATAGCACATGATCATCACGAATTGTTCAAGTTCAAATCGAGAGATAATGGTGATTATTCAAAAATTGGTGAATATATTGGGAGGAATACTTATTTGTATGCATTGGCTATTAACTTGGATGGGTTAATGTTCGGTATTGGTGAAGGTAGTGGCTTATATCATGGTCTCAAAGATAATTCTTCAATACGTGAACTGACCATATTCGGCTGGCATACTGTGCATTATACAATTATTCAGAAACTATTGAATGTTTATCAGGTAAATAATCTTTGTCTTCAATATATATCCTTTCCAGAGGCAAGAATACATGGAGATGAACATATTATTGCATCATTTTTATGGAGCTGTATAAATCTCCAAGAAATCAACCTGAACGAATGCAACATAACCGATGAACAACTCACACCAATAATTGAGGCAAAGTGTGGGCATCCTGCATTGAAGAAGTTGTCTTTATATCATAACAGAATTGGAAATATTGGTTGCGAGGCAATTGCTGCCATGTTTGAATACCCATATTTTAGTTTACAGAGGCTAGATCTATCATACAATGAAATCAATAACGAGGGTGTACTTGCCATTGCCACAAAGCTATCCCACAAAAGGTCAACGTTGAAGGAATTCATCTTGGACAGCAACCCAATTGATTGGGCTGGTATAGATGATGGCTTCTTCAATACAATATGTAACACATCAAGTATCAGTAGTATATATTTATCAAATCAATCACTTGAAAAGTTATCTGATGAAAATCTTGAGTTGGGAAGCAAACTAACCTTCTTACTAGGGCTGAATAAAGGCTGGAACAAAAGCCAAGTTGCAAAAAGAAAGATACTACAATACCATCCAAATATTGATATAGAGCCACTAATTTGTTGGGATTCAGAAGGAGAGTGGACCTTGAAAGCCCTTCCATATGTTATTGTTTGGTTCAAAAGAGCGAGCGAAGCTGTTGATAGTTCATTTGACGATGATGAAGGCATTTTTTTGTTGGGTGATCGAAGCTTAGTCGAAGGATGGAGGGTTATTATCGGGAACAGGAAACTATCCGCAATTTATCAGTTTGCTCGAACGATGCCACTTCTGTTTATACCCGTAAGTCATACCAAAGCAGACAAGAAAAAGAGGAAGAGAGATTGTATGTAGGTTTGTATAGAAAGGCACAGCAGCACAGTCTAAGCATAGATACAAATTGGCTTCTACAATTACCCTGTCAATATAGGCATACAGATTACATCACATAATACATCGTGTTTCCATATCACTCTGCCGATATACTAAATTTTCTTCTTCTCTATACAATTCAATCTGTACATTTAACTTGTATTTACATACAATATGTCAAAGCAATCACCCAAGTCAAGGCACAAACAAAAGTCACAGAAACACACAAATTGAAAGATCGCAGCCGAGAGTAGAGCTAGAGATAGAG
>Ga0214478_100310_pt1 | contig 28318 bp, 22 predicted proteins | sample M1_20Mar14CPVII9_2_FD_178001 | JGI IMG/M metagenome (GOLD analysis project Ga0214478, IMG submission 178001) | Marine eukaryotic communities from Monterey Bay, California, United States - M1_20Mar14CPVII9sort6BwellD7 | ecosystem: Environmental > Aquatic > Marine > Unclassified | place: USA... | reverse complement strand
CTACAGGGACTTGTGTTTGTAGCATTTGCTACGTCAAGTATAAACTGTGTGTCAAAGCTCTGGCGTGAAATAGTCGTACCCAAGTGCTTGTCTTTTATCAAATGACTACCAACATCATAGTAGCGTTGTAATTTGCGATAGGGCATCTGAGTAATAAAAAGATGGCAAGTTACTAAACAGCAGTAGTATTAATGAGAGTAGTAGTAATGGCAAGATGGCGATGTCAATTATATTTACCAGCCTTCTATTATTGCTTGTATCAACAACACAAGCAGCAATAACATCAAATGCGATTACAACAACCCCACCCTTTAGTGATACATGGTGCGAACAAAATTGCAATTCATTGAGTTCATGTAATGAATTGTTTCAAACAAACTCAGTTGATCTTCGTTTAAGAGTGAGATTTCCTATTGATAATGTTGGTAGTCATTTGATAAAAGACAAGCACTTGGGTACGACTATTTCACGCCAGAGCTTTGACACACAGTTTATACTTGACGTAGCAAATGCTACAAACACAAGTCCCTGTAGATTATATGTTCAAGACGTATTTCCCGAAGGGACTGATAATTATTGGGATAGTGAGAATGTATTTATTAGCTTCCGACTATTTCCGGCTGATGCATCATTTGTTGCACAACTCACTCGACAAATACAGCAACCCAACTCAGCCTTGTATGATGGGCATGTTACACATGCTACTGATTCACTCTACGGCTTAGTTATTCCACAGTGGGATCATTCACTCAAACTTATGTTTTCAACACAATTAGTTGGAGATAGTGATGATATTAACGACTCTGAACATGGGAGGTACTTAAATCAAGGCAGTTTACGAACCTGTGCAGCAAACGATTACTCAACTCATCTCGTCAACAATACTTATTGTAAATTCGAAAAGTATCTAATACAAGACATGGAAAGAGCACTTGATCTACAACCTGGACAGTTTGTTGTACTATTCATCAAAGAAGCTGATAGACACTCTGTAATTGTATCCTTTCGTCTGATACCCGAGGTCTCAATGAACAATACTGGACAAGACATTGCTTGGGTAGAGTCGAAAGTAAAAGAGCTTGTGACACAAATAGCAGACTCTGAGTCTCTTTTGTACTCTGGCAATGTTTCCTTCAAGATTGATCCTACTTGGGGAATCTCTGGCAAGTCAAAACAGACACGTCAATTTAGTAAATACTTATCTCAACCAGCTCCATCAACGTCCACTGACGCCTATGAAAGATGCAAGGCTACAAATCGATGTCCAAGAGCTTGGAATAATTACAATCAGTCATTGGCTGCATCTTCTTATACATTTCAAGAATATCTCAATGGTGAGCATGTTCAAGCAATCGCCTTCTTGGACTTTGAAGATTGGAGAGTTGGAACCAGAGGATGGGAGCAAAGTTGTAGAAATGATGGTGACAATTCAGAGCTGTGCTTACCAGCATCACCAGAAGAATCCAACAATAATCCAACAGGTGCGCACTGGTCTTCATTCGTCTTTGATGCTCTAGGTCCAACTGTTCAAGCATCAAGCAATAAGTGGAATCAAGGCTTAGTTCTGAATAAACAAGTATTAAAAAAAGACAGAGTAGATCAAATAGATGTGATTGATCAGTACGAGTCTTTGGTAGCTTGGCTAGATGAAGAATATCAATATAGTGTTACAGGTGATGTAATGCTTAGATCTAGAGAGGAGATACGAGCCAACATTACAAACTATACTGAAATTATACAAACTGAGAAGCAAATATTGGATGCCCTCACACGAAGTCAGTGCTCAAATGTACAATGTAGTCTACTGTTCAACACGAGTGATGCAACATTGAGTGGTGTAGTTAATGCAACAGGAGTCATCACAGCCACACCAGATGGAACTGAAGTAGCCTTGTGGGCTTTTGATAGTATTGATTTAGATGAGCATGTAAACATAACTCTTACTGGTCAAAGAGCCATGGCCCTTGTTTCTCGATCATCCGTGCGCATCAACACCACACTACATGCAATACCGGGCACACTGGGTGGTTTTCCAGGCGTGAGTGTGTTGAATGATTGAGTGATCATATCTTGTGTGTACTTACCGCCTTGAATACTAACCATTTGCCATTCTTCATAGGGGTTCTCGGTTGCACGCCATGAACGTCTCGATAGAGTTTGTGATGAAGGAGTTGACTCACGACAGTTTATAGATGTTTGCCCTGGAGATGTACCAATCAGTGAGCTTTCACAAGATGATATTGTCAGCAACAACATTAACGGCCCAGGTTCGCCTTCAACTCGAGTCTATCTAATGACTATCGAAACAGCAGCTCCAATTCGCAATGAAATACAATCCATCACTGTAACCGCAAACAAAGGACAAACTCTTAGTGGCAGCTTCCGGCTTCATTTCAATGGCTACACAACACCACACCTCCCACATGATATCACCGCTAGTCAACTCAAAAGGAAGATTCAAGACTCTCTTAACCCTGTAAAAACCAATCAACTCAACTCTTTTGCTCGTGATGAAGACGTAATTGTTGCTGGAGTTGGTACTGTCGACGTTACAAAAGAGTCGTTTGGTAGTAGTGGAGGATCACAATGGCGTGTAACGTTTGCTAGTTCAATTGGTAATATCGGCGAAGACTCGAGTCATCTCACTGCAACTAGTCATTTGGTATCAAGAGGTGCAAGGGTTGCCATTGAAACAGTACAACATGGGAATAGTATTGGTGGAACCTTCTCCCTTCAATTCCTTGGCAATGAGACACGATTTATACCTCATGATGTTACGGCTCAAATGCTTGAAGATATTCTTTTACAGGATATACCATCTCTCTCGACAGTACATGTACTGCGAAGCGATCCAACAAACAACTGTAATGATGGACACTGTAATAATGGTGCTGGCAAATCAGGAGGATATACTTGGACTCTCACCTTAACAACGCAAGTTGGCAGTACATCTCCCTTCTCGCCAACATCAAATCAGTTCGACGAGGAAGGTGACATTGCAAATATGACAGCAGTAAATCGCTTGTCAGGTTGTATTGACTCACAGTGTCCGACAATTCGAATCGATATGGGCCACTCGAAGAGTCACAATACTGAAATGAGAAGCATTGATGGTTCGAAACCATTTTCACTCGCGTACGGTGGAGCTGGTGCAGGCCACGGCGGTGTTGGAGGGAAAGGCTTTACTAATTTACCATCGGGACAAGTCTATGGCGATGAACAAATCACCAACTTGTATGGAGGCTCAGGAGGTAGTGTTGGAATTGCTCAGCCATTTCAATTGGGTATTTTCAAACAGCCTCGCTTTCGGGGTGGATCTGGTGGTGGTGCATTAGAAATCGTAGCAACTAATGACATTATCATTGGATCTAATGCCATACTTTCATGTAATGGCGAATCTGGCGCTGATGGCTACATGTCGGCTGGCGGCGGCGGCTCGGGAGGAACGATACTTCTTGCTGCTGGAGGTGTTGTGCAAGTTGATGGAAAGCTCTCAGTCGCTGGAGGAGACGGAGGAAATAAGAGAGCACTACCACAGGTTGACACCTTTGGTGGTCATGGCGGTGGGGGTAGCGGAGGAAGAGTTGCCTTGTTTGGTCAAAGTGTTGTGATAGGTGAATCATCTACTATATTTCTGGATGGTGGTAATTGCAGTGATACAGTTAACACACAACATAATTGCACAGGTGGAAAAGGATCTCTTTATATTGAAGCTGCATTAGAAGATGCAGAATTAATGGTTGATAATACCATTGGAGCAGAAGGAACAAGGAGTTCACTTCATTTAAAGCCACGACGAAACCAACCTCCACCTTTCAACTCACAAAAGCTTTTATCATCCACAAGGAGTGCACCAGAGTTTGATCTAGGAACTTCAACTAGACCCAATCGAATATCCTTCTATTATCGTGTTGAAAGTCCTTCAAGTGTGGGTTGGGATGCAACATTTGATTTCAGAGAAAAACGTTATTCATACTTGTCAAACAACAACACAACTGATGATACAATCATGATTGGTTTCGTCATGGGAAAGGGACAGTTACGACATGGGGTTAACTTTTATGCTTTACCCTTTGATGATATACATGTAAAGAATCTCAATACTATCAAATCTTCTATAGAAAGTAATAAGTGGATCAAGATCGACATTCGATTCAACTGGCAAGAGCACACACACGATGTATACGTTGATGATGTTCGTCTTGTTTTTGATGCATCATTTCTTGGCGAGAGTATTAGAGTGCTCTCTATTGGCAACTACTATGAAGGAGGTAAAGTGTGGTTTGATGAAATATATGTCGGTGACGATACAACAAAGGGCTTTCACTGTCCAGTTGTAAAGCCCGACGGTACATTTCAAATGGACAGACCATTGGTAAAAGGTTGGAAGTTACAAGATATCGGGGAGGACAGCTCTTTGCGATCAATGCAACGTCATGAATCTCATGTATCAAGAAGAACTGTATATCAACGAGAAGATAACAAGTTTGTTGTCCCCTTTGATGGAAGTGGAGAGCGCGAGTTTACATCTGATGTCAAGTTCCGCTCAAAAGATGGCGATAGAATACACGAGAAAGGACAAGTCCTTGCCGGATCCCTCCTTCGTCTACCAAGAGATCAACACATCACAAATGAGAAGAGCAAAGTCGATGACCAGGTCTACACACATGGCATACACCCAAACACATACATGTGGTATGGTGATCACGATTATTATGATGATCCAAGACAAGTGTCAGGAGCAGTAATGGCCTGCTCAACACAAGACTTTATAACCTGGAGGAATGAGGGCGTCATGCTTCATTATGCCAACATTACTGACATGGTAAATGGTCCAACAGGGCCCGCCGATCCATCTTTACACGTTGAAAAACCCAAGGTCATCTACAACAATATCACCAAACAATATGTAATGTGGATGATTATCGATAACGGTACTCGTGAACTTGGCTTGACTGGTGTGGCTGTTAGTGACTATCCAAATGGCCCTTTTGTGTTTATACGATCCTTCTATCCCGATGGCAATCAAACACGTGACCAAACACTATTTCAAGATGACGATGGTACTGCATACTTGTTTAGGACGTACTACGATGATGTCGAGTATGTCATCCCACAGGCGGTAATGCAGCCAACGTGGGAGAGTGTCAAGAATGATGATGGGAGCACAAACTTTGCTCTTAGCTATCACCGAGCAGAATATCATCCAGGCTATGATGATTATCATGATATATACAAGCAGCGATGGACAACAGAGGATCAACCCTGGAAGGTGATTTGTGTCAACAGACTAACTAAAGAAGAAAGAGAAGTACCATATGGCGAGGTGAACTATGATGGGGACGTTTGTCAGGACCCGTTTGAGTATAAGAAGGTGCTTGGACAAGGAAATCCAACATATGAGAATAGCAAAGATGGCATTCAGAGTAGATTCTTGGATCCCAACGATCCCGCGAATAATGCCTGGATTCCCAACTCTGTACCGAGTGTTAAGGGTCAACCATGGAAGGCGAATTATGAAGAGGGAGTCTGTGGTAAAAGAAAGATCAATGATGATATGCAACACTACGATCCCAACCTTCCCTTCCGTGAAGAACCAAATCGAGGAAACTGTTCAAACATTGTGGACAATCCAATTCATCCAACCCTTCCAGAGAAGAGAATTGGACCTCAGACAGTGACAGAACGTCGAAGAGCCAAGTACATTGCAATAAGTAGGCTTGCGGAAGATTACCTTGACACGAGTGGAATTGTCAAAGTATTTGAAGGAGAGCTATCTGATGGTGCAGATCTGTCTTCACTTGTTGGCAACCCCTTTGGGTGGAAAACTGATGATATTGATATTGACTCGAGTACCTTTCAGCCACGAGTGCACGATGATAAGTTTGCTCAGGCGAGACAATGGGAAAGCGAACATCACCAGTTTAAGCATCATGTTAATGACAAATCGTTCTACTCTTCATCTTTCATCTTTGATGCTGAACAAGGGGCATTAACATAGTCATAGTGTAATATTAGTAACTTGCGCATAAAACCTCAACACCCAGTATTGTGTGAGCAGTATCAAGTATCTAAGGTAGGAGAGTACGTACCCCAACCAAATCCTACCGCTAGCCACAAAATCTTTAATCTTTAGATCTCATTCAGTCCTGCTTATCTCCATAAACCAACCAAACTCACAGTAATTAACATATATTATATCCATCCATTGCAAACGCATAATAACAAATAAACCATGAGCAGTATAAGTCAAGCAGCTCTTCGCAATACAACCACACAAGCCAAGAATGTGCTACAACAACTTGGATCAACACGCACAATGGCGACTGGGAAAGAAATTAGATTTGGTGTCGAGGGACGTGCTGCCATGCTACGTGGTGTTGATTTATTAGCTGATGCTGTCCAGGTGAGTATATGTATGTAGAATACATGTAGAAGATACATGATAATGAACGGTAAAGTTGTTTGCGCGGTATCTCAAATGTCGAATGATGGGGGATACAGAGAAAATATTGATAGATATTGCAATCAGTATCTACAATCGTAACTGCAATACATTATATGTAGATGATATGAACAGTCTTTAGCGCTCTTTTGACTGTTACTGGTTGGCCAATGGAAGTGCTCTTTATAGTATGCGGCATATCATCTTTTGTTCACATCTTATGCTCATTTCACATCTTATGTTCACATCTCATCATATCTCCCACTAATTCAATACAATATAAATAGGTCACACTCGGTCCTAAAGGTCGTAATGCAATCATTGCTCAACCATACGGAGCTCCCAAAATCACAAAGGACGGTGTAACAGTTGCCAAATCAATCGACTTTGAGGACAACTTTGAAGATATGGGTGCTCAATTAGTTAAATCTGTAGCATCCAAAACGAACGATATTGCAGGAGATGGTACTACTACCGCAACAGTATTGGCGCGTGCTATTTACCGTGAGGGATGTAAGGCTGTAGCAGCGGGGATGAACCCATTAGATGTTCGTCGTGGTATTTCGGCTGCCACAACAGTCGTTGTTGATACATTAACTGATATTAGTCGACCAATTACTAGTCGAGAAGAGGTCAGTCAAGTCGGTACTATATCTGCTAATAATGATGCAGAGATTGGTGGCTTGATTAGTGATGCCATGGAACGAGTAGGCAAGGAGGGTGTTATTACAGTCCAAGATGGAAAGACAATTGAAGATGAGCTCGAGGTCGTCGAAGGTATGAGATTTGAGAGAGGATACATCTCTCCCTACTTTATCACAGACCCAAAGACACAGGTATGTGAATTAGAAAATCCTGTCATTCTCTTGGTTGAGAAGAAGGTTAGTAGTATCCAACAATTGATCCCTGTATTGGAAGGAGTTATTAAAGGACAGCAAAGTCTACTAATTGTTGCCGAAGATGTTGAAAGTGAGGCATTGGCTACACTTGTTGTGAATAAGTTACGTGCTGGTATTAAGGTATGTGCAGTCAAGGCACCTGGCTTTGGTGACAACCGAAAGGCAACTATGCAAGATCTTGCAATCTTGACTGGAGGTACTGTCATTTCCGAGGAAGTTGGTATGAAGATCGAAGATGTCACACCTGATCAGCTAGGTACTGCCAAGCGAGTCAAGGTAACAAAGAATGATGCCATCGTATTAGATGGAGCTGGTGACAAGTCTGCTATCGAAGAACGATGTGACTTACTCCGTAGTAGTGTAGAAACTACCAAGAGTGATTATGAACGTGAGAAGCTTCAAGAACGATTGGCCAAGCTTGCTGGTGGCGTAGCAGTTATCAAGGTTGGTGGCGCTAGTGAAGTTGAAGTGAATGAGAAGAAGGATCGTGTTGTTGATGCACTTAATGCTACAAGGGCAGCTGTTGAGGAGGGTATCGTTCCAGGAGGTGGAAAGGCATTACTCTATTGTTCAACCAAGTTGGATGCTGTTGCTGAGGCCGCAGATAATATGGATCAACGTATTGGAGTTGAGATCATTCAAAAGGCATTAAGAGCACCTTTGTCAACAATCGCCATGAATGCTGGCGAGGAAGGTGCTGTTGTATGTGGTGAATTAATGAAGGCAGACACTCCCGTCGAGACTGGATTCGATGCCCAGAATGGTGTCTACTGCAATATGTTTGATGCTGGTATTATTGACCCTACCAAGGTTACACGAACGGGAATTGTAGATGCCGCAAGTGTTGCTGGTCTATTGGCTACAAGTGAAGCCATGATTGCAGATTTGCCTGCCAAGGAAGGCGAGGGAGGGCCACCAATGGGAGGCGGAGGAATGGGTGGCATGGGCGGAATGCCAGGTATGGGAATGTAAACGGGTGGTAGATTATTGAGACTGTTTCTTTTACTAGATGAACTTACAACAACTAAATATCAACAAAACCAAAATATAACAAGCACTGCACACCTTGTGTCTGTTGTATCTTTATCTGTGGCTATCGTTGGCTACAAATGCCACTCGTCTTAATCTTCAGCTACCACAGACTGCAAATACCGACTGGCCTCCTCTCTTTGGCGACCAAACGTACCCTTAAGCGGATATGAGGTGAGTGATTCATACACATCTGTAGTGTGGTGATACTTTATTGCAAAGTTGCGGGGTTTATAGTATCTAATCTAATATCATCCTTCCTATAGCATTATATAGAAGTCAAAATGGAAGACGATCCAAAAGAAGAAGAATCACCCTACATTAAACTAATATCGGCTGAACAATCCGAGATTTTCCTCTCCCGACGTATAGCATTACAAGTAGAAACATTACGTGTCATGATTGAGGGTAACTTCCGTGAAAGTGAGGAGGGTATTATACGTTTCCCTGATATTAGTACAAGTGCATTAGAGAAGGTTGTGCAATACTTACATTACAAGGATAGATATTCCAATAGTTCAATGAGAATTCCAGAATTTCCCATCAAACCGGAGGAGGTATGTAATTGATTATTGATTGATGTTGTGTTGTATATATGTATTATGTGTTAATGATATACTTACCAACACTCTACGTTTATACAATATTATTATTATACACCACCATGTTACATTTAGTCTTTGGAGTTATTAGTTGCAGCGAGTTTTCTAAACTGTTAGGTTAGGATATATACACATCGGATTGAAACAATATACTTTGATTGTGTTAGATATAGGTTCCTTTCATTGAGAGAAGATTTCCCTGCAGACATTGGATTATGTTGCTCATCAAAAGAGACAAGTGCTTTCTTTAGAGTATATATCACTCATGATAGGCAACTTAACACAGAGTAGTAGTATTAAACGCACAAAGCAAACAATAACACACAAAAAGACTGTCTGATTCAACTCCAATTTACTTTTACATACATGCAAAACAGTAGTGCTTATTCTTCATCATCTTTATCATCTTCGCCAGTTTCACCATCCTCATCTTCAGATCCACTACTGCTATCATAATGAGCTTGCTTGTCATTACTACCAAACTCAAGAGCACCCAAGAAGAAGGCAATTCCATCCTCAAAGTCTTTTGACGAAACGGGACGGAGGTTGCGAAAGTTATTCAACAACGACTCCCTTGTGGCATTATGTTGAGCATCTTCAGCCTTCTTTTGTTCGTCAGTCTTTTGTGCAGAAGATACACTACTAGTCTTTTGTACGGCCTTCTTCTTGGCAATGGCAGCAATACGGAGTGTTTCTCGTACAGGAGCCATTACAGCCTCTCGTGTCATGGACTCAAGATCAGAACCCGACCATCCCTCTGTGGCAAGTGCAAGCTCGTTCAATTGAGACGATGTAATGCTATGCTCTACATCAACTAGGAGACGTTTGATAATCTTCTTTCGATCCTTCCTTGTTGGCAATCCAACCAGGACACGGACAGCAAAACGACGTAGAAGTGCAGGATCACAGTCTTCAGGACGATTTGTTGCTGCTACCACGATAACACGAGGTTTGGGCTGCTGCTGATTGTTAGTATTGCTGCTGTTATCCCCACATAGCCGATTAGGAGTGGTACATGCTAGCTGTAGCTGTTCGGTATCAGCTGACACTTGAGTACCCAATGCAATAGATGGCTGCATATTGCGCTGCTGGTGATCATATATACCAGTTGAGATTGTTGAACGACCCGAGAAGCTATCACCGTCAGCATCATATCCACCATACTCTTCTCCTTCATCGTCTTCTTCATTGTCATTATCATTAGACAACTCGGTCATTTGAATTAACAACTCTGCCAATACTCTACGAGAGCTATTATCTCCTCCAGCTTGTGACATTTTACCACTATCTTCATCAACACGGGACCTACCCAAAGCATCAATCTCATCAAAGAATACTACAGCACACTTACTTTCCATCTTCGAAGCCTTCCTTCTTGCTTCCTGAAATAGACCTCTGATTGAAGCCTCCGATTCACCTACAAATTTACTCAAGATATCACTTGGACCTACTGACAGGAAGGCAGCTTGTGCTTCACCTGCTACAGCCTTGGCAAGCTTTGTCTTGCCGCATCCTGGAAGATGCGCGTTTACGGTTTATGAAGATGAAAGAGAAGTGATTGTAACATATGTTAGTACATACGGATTGCAAATGCGATCAAATAAAGGCAAACAAACATTGAATGAAGCGACCAAATCATCGAGACTTCTTATTGAACAAACCATACTTTCCTGGAGGACCATGGAGGAGGACAGATGCAGGTGCAGCACGAATTCCTGTCAAGACAGACTCTGCCAAATCAGGTGGTAGTGCCAGTGGTAATAACGCTTCATCAAGACGTAGCTTTGCCTGTCCATGTCCAATAATATCTCGAAACGTGGGAGAGTTATTGTTAGATTGATGTTGCTTATTCTTCTTTGAGTCGTTAGTAGTATTTAGTGGAGTTGATTTGGATTGGGTATTACTATCTTCCTGTAAATCGGTGGAGGTGTTATCATTTTCATTTGCATCAAAGAAGTCCTCATTGCTATTGTCATTGTTGCTAGTAGTTAGAGCTTTAGCTCCATTACTAAATGGCTTGGGGGATATTGAATGTACATCTCCGCTGTTGTTATTATTATTTGATGAATAATTATTATTGTGATTTGATACTGCTGCGGGGATTAATATTGAATCAGGATGCTGCCTTGTTTCACTGCTACCGATATTATTATTATTATCCGCTACTTCTACTGATACTGTCTTTTGACGTTTGGGTAATCGGGGTGGTGGCGGTGGCATTAATAGCGAGTCGACATCTTTATTCATCTTTGGATGTTGTATTATTTTATTTATTGAAACTGATACGAGATGATTGGCAAAGTTCTATGCTAATAGACGTGACTCTGATGGATGAAAGATAAAAAAATAATAGAGTTGACGACGGGGATTATCTTCCTGACGAATTAATTGATTATGATAATTGAAATTGGTTCTTCCTCTCTCAGAAAAAGAAATGAGAAGTACGACTCAGGACTCGGCTCGTGATTGACAAAGAAAAGGCTTTTCTTCACACAATACAACACAACACAACACAACACAAAACACAAACATTATCAGTAGCGTATATAAGTATACCTGGCATCAACCGCGTGGTGGCCGAGGCGATAACGATATATTAATATATTTTCCACCGTCGACAACAAATCCGCCGAAAACATTATTATAAAAACAAATACAACACAAATCAAACATCTCCATTAGACCTCTTCTTCTATCACTGTATAATAACACAAGCTCCCTCTTCTACCATTAATAATTATTAGCAGCCTCCTCTTTACCATCAAACAAGTATTAATTAATATGCCGCGACAACATTTGGGTAATAACGATCGGCGAGCAGGGCATTCATCCCGTAGTAGAAGTCGTTCATCGTCATCGCTGCGTACGTAATAATAACAAGATGGATATGGATGACAACATTGACTTTGATTATGATGAATTTGATGACAACAACAAGAAGAAATCACCAAATAATACCGCAGCATATCGAAGGAAACCAACGCATTCATCACCTACAATTACAGTCTCTGACCTTGCCAAGAAGAAAAAGAAATCAACAACTAATAGTAATAATAATAATAATCAACGCCGCCGATCTTCTTCTTCCAACAACAAACCAGTAGGCAAGCCCGTGAATAAAAATAATACCAAAGCAAAGACTACCAAGAAGAATAACAATGAGAATGTTGTAAATTCAAGTAACAAAAGAAAGAAGGGTGACGGAGGAAAAGGTAAGCAACAGCATGGAGGAAAGAAAAAGAAACAACAAGTATCATTTTCTGTTGATAGTGACGATGATGATGAGGATGTCTACACAAGTAATACAAAGAAGAAAAGCAAGAGGGGTAATGATAAGAAATCAAACAATACAACAAAGTATGATGATTCATGTTTGTTTGATACAGATGATGAGAGCAGTAGTAAAAACGATGATGCTGATGTAATGATTGTAGAAGAGAAGAAAGTATCAAGAAAGAAGAATACAAAGAAGGGTAGCACTACAAAGAAGATTAACAACAGCAGCAATACCAACAAAGACGTACAAGTCTTACCACAACGAGTATTAGCAATCGACAATCGAGTTATGCCTACACCTACAGCTGATTCCATGGCACGTGTATCATTTCTAAATTGTATTCCACAATTAGTTGAAGGTGGAGTTCAGAAGGGAGTACTTGAAAGTAATAGTACCATCATGGCATCATTAGTAAATGGTACAACATCTTCAACACTTGAAACAAGCAAAGGATTGAGAAGAAGTAAGGGAGTTGGAACATTAGTGCAGACCTCAGTTGTGCCACGTGCTTCCTACTTGTTTGAATCATACAGTAATGAAGAGAAGGATGATAGCAGTAGTAATAGGACTGCATTGAGAAAGGATGAACAATCATTGTGGCTATCTGACTTTGTATCACCGATCAATAGTGGCTTTGAAACTGCCGGAGACAATCATCGAATGAATGGCAGTGGCTCAATCAAATCAACAGAGGGATTTACTGCTAGTGATGGTTGGAATTGCTTTGGTGATTTAGGTAAGTTGTATACTCTCTTGCTTTTGTGTTTGGCTTATCATCTCCTACTATCATCAACTCAATGTATGAAAATGTCTATCTTTCACAACACCAGTGGAAACAATTGAGTACAAGCTATCATGTTCTTCTGAAAAACACAATAATGCTCCTCGTCCAATTACATTATTCACTACCGATGCTAATCTATTTGCAACCGACATGACCTCTGCAGAGTCTCACATTCATGGACTTGAGCAATTCTGGAAACGCATCTACTCTTCCTTTCAAACTAATGCAGTCTCATCCATTACTATTATGATTGTCGAGACTACAAGTATGATGCAAATGATGAAGAGTCTCAAGAGCTATGATAATGATGTTAGCTCATTGAATGACTACAGCATGGGCACATCCTCTTCATTCCCAAATCGACTTGCCGTTATTCAATGCGTAAACGATATTCGTAGAAGAATTGGGGAGATGAGTAGAGCACAAGACTTTGAGTCAACTACACCAATCAATCTTCAACTTGAGATCATGGATGGCAATTCAATCGCCTTTCAAACTCTATTACAAAGTTGGGTTAAGGAGAGCTTTGCTCAGACATATGCATCGTATGAAGGTGGAGTTCAAGGTCGACTTAGCTTTGATTTACCAGAGACACTTGATGGGACAATGTGTCAATTATCATTAGACTTGCAATACACTGTGCTTCCTCGTAGTATCAATTCTCTTGCCACTAAAGAGCTTGTGGAGGATATGCAACGTATCTCCATGCTATATCCATCTTGTGTCGAAGTTGTACAGACGATTCCCCTCTCAAGTGTAGACTCATCGTTAATTTATGGAGTACCAATGTCAGCTCGAGCTAGTTTGGAGAATGATATTTCACGTTACAATGAAATGAAGGTACTTGCTCGTCAGTTATGGGTATATCTAGGTCGTAACGATGTTGCGCTTGTCTTGCGTACTTGTGTTGATGAATATGATGATAATGTTGTTGAAGGGAGATCAGAGGATCAACTCTTTCTACTCGTTTGTGAACAAGCTGTACAAAGACAAACAGATGCATCAAGTGCATTGAATATTGTGCCAGATAAACAGGGTAGTGAATCATCATGTCATGGTATGCTCTATCGATATGCAACGAAGAGCCAATTGCTTCGTGAGTTTCATATTGTATCTGTTGTGAAGTGTATTGTTTTATACATGTGATGCATCACTTTCTTACTCAACCTGTACCACTATCGACAGGCTTTGGAAACGAAGATCAGAAGGAGGAGGTAGAAGAGGAGGAGAGCATGGCCGGGATAAACGAGCAATACTTTGACTACATTGAACAATCATTAGATACTCTCATCTCCACTAGTGTGAATCCTCTCTTGATGTGAGTGTAATAGGATGAGTATAGATGTGAGGCAGCTTGAGGATAATATAGTACACCAGATAACAACTAGTCGTCTCTAGTTACTTATATATGTATTGATATCACTCTACTTGTAACTTGTATTTCGGAGCTAAACTGCTCAATCACTCACTTTCACTTCGTATCACGAGTACTTTTTTAGTGTTCCACTTTCACAACAAAAGACTTCCACAACTCAACAGCTCAACAGCTCAACAACACTTTACACTTACAATACAACACAACAAAATGGAGAACATTGACGTTGATGGTACACCCTTTTCTGTCCTCTTTGACAGAGCAGTAAAGTTAAAACAACTGCAGACGAAGAATGAGAGAATACGCTACGACTCCTATCCAGCCTTTCTTGCAGTTACACTCTATCCAAATGATGAGGTTGCAGCTGTACGATTACTACCCACATTTACTCAGCAACTCGAGGCTGCAAATGACATGAAGCAAGAGGGCAATACTGCCTTTCGTGATGGACGTCTGCGTGATGCATTGACCAAGTACGAATCAGCAGTCGCAGTCTTTCGATACCTCGAGAATACGAATGATAATTGGAAGAAGGAAGGTATCAAGGATGAGTATATTATTGAGAAAGAATATCAAGGAAAGAACGAGGAAGAATGTCAACAACTTAATAAATTACTAGTCAATTGCTACAATAATATTGCAATAGTTTCAACAAAGCTACAAGACTACTCATTCGCAATATCGGCTTGTAATTATGCACTTGCCTTGGATGAAAAGAATGACAAGTCCTTCTTCCTTCGTGCTCAATCTCGACTAGCTCAAATGAATAATTCAGGTACGGCTGACCAAGTATTAGCCAAGTCGGACTTACAAACTGCATTGCAATATAATCCCAACAACAAACAGGCAAGGAGACAGCTTGAGAGTCTGAATCATCAAATCAAACAACAAAAGATTAAAGACAAGCGTACCTTCAAAGGAATGTTTGATCGAGGTGAACTGTACGAAGAGTTGAACAATGAAAGGGAAAGTAGTGCACAAGAAAAACGTGATGAAGAGCTCATCGAGTCGAAGCAACGAGATATCATCTTAGGCAGACAGCTAGTACAGTTGTACGAAGAGCGTGGTTTGAATGAGGAAAAGATGCGGTTGGAGCAAAGTCTAAAGAGTGAAATACATTTCTTGGAACAGAAAGAGAAGATGAATAGTGTAGACTTTCACAATCCAACCGATCAAATGATAAAGGATGCCAAAGATATGGGTGTAGATCTCAGAGATCCACAGACAATCGAATTGCTAGAGCAGATGAAGAGTGAACACAATGGTGTTGATGGAAAGTCGAATAGCATACAACAGTCTCTTGTAAGTCAAACTCGGTCATCAATGTTGAGACGTCTCATCAAGACTTGCTCCATTGTGATATCAGGACTCATTATCGGTTGTGCACTTATAATCATGTACTTGCAGACTAGTATTTGAAGTAGAAGGTGCATCAGATTGTATCAGATATATACAGTGCTACTTTACGATTTAAGATGGATTTAAGCAGCAATTTCACTAAACTCGCCCAGATATTCTCCTTTCTCTTCCATTTCATCCTCATCAAAGCCTATGCAAGGAAATGCGGATGCAAACTCACTTACTTCATGACGCAGTTGAACCAACTCGGGATCAACACTAGGTCCAACGGAACATAACTCCCTAAATCCCTTCATCTTCTTGCCTTGCTCAGTACCTTTTAATTTGATTGCAATATTTACAGCTCTGTCGAAGAATTGTGCAACCTTTGCAAAGTCATCCTCATTAAATCCACGAGTCGTCAGAGCTGGCGTACCCATCCGAATACCACCGGGATTTAGGGCGGACGTATCCCCCGGAACTGTATTCTTATTACTAGCAATACAAGCCAATTCAAGGATACGTTCAACACGTGCACCGTCAATGCCACGGGAAGACTTGACATTCACAAGCACAAGATGATTGTCAGTACCGCCACTGACCATATCATACCCCATCTTTTCTAACTCTGTTGCAAATCTGGCACAATTTTTCAATACCTGTTTTTGATAATCCACAAACTCTGGAGTGTTGGCCTGTTTAAGTGCCACACTCAATGCCCCAATAGTATGATTGTGTGGTCCTCCCTGTAAGCCTGGGAATACCGCAAAGTTAATCTTCTCTTCAATATCATACATGATGGGAGCACCCTTTTTTGTTACACCACGTTGTCCCTTCCTGTAAAAGATCATAGCACCACGAGGACCACGCAATGATTTGTGAGTTGTAGTTGTTACGACATCTGCCCAAGGGAAGCATGAGGGTATAACCTCAGCAGCAACCAAGCCCGAAATATGTGCCATATCTGCCAGTACATATGCTCCAACCTTATCAGCAATTTGTCGAATGCGTTCATAATCAATCAATCGAGAGTATGCTGAGGCACCTGCAACAATTAATTTTGGTCGGAATAACTCTGCACTCTTTTCCATTTGATCATAATCAATACGTCCTGTTTCCTCATCAAGACGGTAAGGCATGGATTCAAAGTATCGCGAGACTGCAGAAATCTTCTTTGTTGGAGTTTGAAAGCCATGTGAGAGATGCCCACCGTGTGGAAGGTCAAGCGAAAGGATACGATCATGTGTTTCTAGAAGGGCAGTGTAAACCTGTATAATTAATTGTAATGGGTTAGATATGAACAATGGAATAAACAATATTCATTAAGCACACGCTTCACACTCTCCAACTCCACTATAACAATAAAAACACTATCTGATATATTCCCAAATACAGCAGAATCTTAAGGTGCACCTTCTTAATAATTCACAAACACAACTTAATACATACCTGAAAATTAGCTGGACTGCCACTCAAACTCTGTACATTAACACCCCACTCATCATCACTTAAATGAAATGTTTCCAAAGCTCTCTTCTGACATAACAACTCCACTTGATCAATGTTCTCATTACCACCATAATACCGAGCACCTGGGTAGCCCTCACTATACTTATTACTTAATACCGAACCTAACGCATCTAATACTGCCCGACTTGTAAAGTTTTCTGATGCAATTAATACAAGTGATGAGCGTTGACGTGCTTTTTCTTGTTCAATTAAATGACATAGATCTGGATCTACTTCTGGTAAACGCTGATTCAGTGATGAACCAGATGCTAAAGATCGAATTGTTGTATTGTTTAATAAATTGGGTGTTGTAATGATTTTGTGATTTCTACTACTGCTACCGCCGCCGCGAGATACGTTGGTAGTAGTAGCAACTACTCGACGTAGTGTTGGAGATAAGGAGGCACGTAGGGATATCATGGTGGGTTGTCCAAGATAATAATAGGCAATAGGAGCTCACTAGTAAAAAAAATTTATGAGACTAAGAGAAACTACACCAGCAAAAAAAGATAGGTATCTTCTACAACGAAATTTATGAACTCAACTACAACTTTCACCCTAGTATAACAAATTCCATCTTGATTGCGCCTTTGCCGATATTGGTGAGTTGATATCTTTTATTTAGCAGTCTCTTTTGTTGTTGGACTAGCATTTTATTTTTATCGAATATATCGGTAGTAGTGGTCTAATGGTTTGTGTGAGATTGTGAGGTGGGCTGATTGGACTTTGATGTGGTGGTTTATAATAATAATATTATGGTTTAATGATTGAACTGATGATATTATGATACCTCACAATCTCCCTGCCTCCAATTCATTGATAGATACAGTCATATATATATTATCAATATATTATCATGAATAAACGACCAGCTGAAGAGGAAACACCACGTAGGTCAAAAAAGCCACGTGATATGCAACTTCGTGAATGTTTTATGATTACTGCACTTGAAGGTGGCGGAGAGCAGATTGTTTGCAAGTATTGTCCCGATTACAACAAGACGTTGCAAAAGTTTAACCCTACCAAGTCTCGTACTCACCTTACTGATCACTGTCCCGGTGTTGATGATGGTTTACGTCAAATATTACTCAGCAACACTCAAGCAGCAAAGGCCAGTATGAAGACAGAAGAGGGCGATATGCCAGCACTTCCTGGAAGTAAACCAAAAAGAGGTCCCAATCGTAAGAGTGTGGTAGTAGCTGATAGACTATCTCCAACATATCTATCCTTCTTTGCGGATCAAACTACTAGTTTGGTAAGTGCACTTCATTTTATGTGTGTAATTTTTAGCCCCATATGTATCGCATATGGTGTCTCATTACTCTTCATTCTCAAATACAACTGAACTTTTATCAATAGGATGTTACTGCTCCGATTGAGAATGGTCAATTGATCCTACGTTTATCCTTCCCCGACTCTCTCAAGTTGAGTTTTGTAGCCGATCAGAACTTAACAGGAGCTGCTGCCGCTGTCGATGGTTTCATGAATATGATGCCTGATGCCACTTGGGCTGCCTCTCTTCACTCAATGACCACTGAGGGAACTCGTGCTGGACCACATTGCAACTGGCCATTGGTTGCAGCTGGAGATGGAATGACGAGGGCTGAAAAGATTGAGCAGTTGTTGAAGACTATGGTTATGAAGTAATGTGGTATCTTGTATTGATTATTGATTGTTGTGTATGTTTTAGGAGATGACTAAGTTGAGTTTGGATATGAGTGAAGATGTTGACATGACACAACAAAAAGATATAAATGAATGTAAAGGTTCTCTCTATCAAGTATAATCAAACTTAACATTCATGTTTGTAATCTTTCTACACCAATCTTATTTTATAAGTGCTCAATCTACATTATGCATTCGGATCCATCTCATGCCCTTCTCTGTCGAATAACTTTGGTGTCATATCTCCCGTTTCAGGATTAAAATCTACATCTAATGTCGCTCCTAGAACCTTCATAAATGCTGCATGATGTATATATAGTTTAGGAAGACCGTCATTATAGCTTTCTGATGGCGGTTTTGGTGTTTCTCCATCCTCTAATACTTCAAGTGATACTCTGTATCATTCCAACACAATAAAATAGTAGAGGTGAAACCATGATTTGAATACGTGAGAGGTATAAACATAAGTATGATATATAATATTATTAACAAGAGTACATTAGATATGCACAAAACAACCACAACAAGCAACTCACCCTTCATCTTGCGCATCCAACTCTTTCTCTGCATCTTTTATTAAATCAAATTTGAATGCCATTCGTAGTGCATGTTGTGAACTAATCTCATACTTCAACATGATCCCCTCAGAATCTGTGGCAGCTATTATTTTCTGGAATAACTCACGAGCATTTGGCGTAAGTTTCAAGGCCGCCTTCCTTGGTATCATTGATCTTTGTCGTATAGATATCAATACTGTTGATCTATTTAATATAGTAGATGATGGTAAAGCAGTGTGTATTCTATTATTATTAGATGAAATCGTATGAAACTGGTGGTGTAAAGGACGTTCATTTTTACCAAAAAATATTGGAATTGTAGATGTACAACGAGATGGCGGCGGCATTATTGTAAGGCACCGACGACGTACCGACGACATCAACGATCTAGACATTACTCTATTACTACTAGTGGAAAGCTTCATCGATCGTCTGAACATAACTTGCCTCTCTACTAAGCTTTGCAAATTGTTCACTCTCAACTCTCATAAAATAATAGAGTCGAAGCCCGCCCGCCATGCCGACGATTCGTATGGGTATGTTGTGATAGAGATATCATCCTATGAGCAAACAGCTGAATGTATCTCCGCCGCCATCACATCTTACTTGCAATAATAATATTATTGGTACCCTATCAAATATTTGCAACCGCGACAAGCAATAATAATCACCATCCTATACAATCATCAAAGTCTACATCATCATTGAAAATGTCCAATCAAGATGAAAACAATATACGTGTGATAATACACAAAGAATCACGAGGATATGATGTTGATTCTCCAGATAATATACCAAAACGTTCTGACTACCTCTCATGGGATGATTATTTCCTAGCAGTTGCATATCTATCTGCACAAAGATCAAAAGATCCACATCCATCTAAAAATTCTGATGGAGCTTGTATTGTTGATACATTAGGCAGGATTGTTGGCATAGGGTACGGAAAGTTCGCGTTAGTATTGTTTTATCATGGCATGCAGCTGTTAGTTGACTGCTTTATTTGAACTTTGTTTGCCTTTATTGATTGCCCTTGCATATCATATGTACTAACATAAAACTGTGATAACGCGCATCTTCCAGATGGTTTCCCCCGTGGATGCTCCGATGATTGTCTTCCATGGGCATCAAATTCTTCATCTACTGCTACAGATAATGGTGTTGCTACAGAGGAAGAAATTGCTTGGTTACATACGAGAGAGCCTTATCTATGTATGGCGGAGATTAATGCAATACTGAACAAGTGTAGTTCGGATGTTGTCGGTGGACGAATGTTTGTTGGCAATTTTCCATCAAATGAGTGTGCAAAGTTTATAATCCAAGCTGGTATAAAAGAATTGATATATGTTAGGGATGACGACCCCGACTCGGACTCTTCTCGTGCTAGTCGGATCCTCTTTGAAGTATCAGGTGTCAAAATGAGAAAGATTCAACCAAGTGTCAACTCTATAAAGATTAACTTTGGAGTAGTAGCTTCAGCTGACGAGAAGAAATCAGATGAAACCACAAACAACAACGGCAAACAGAATGAAGATGAAATGGAACAATATCTTGGACTATTACAACGTGAAGCTGGTTTAGATCCATTCAAATTCAAAGTCAAAAAGCGGAGTGACTACTTGACGTGGGATGAATACTTTATGGGCATTGCTTTTCTAAGCGCACAACGATCAAAAGATCCAAACACACAGGTCGGTGCTTGTATCGTAGACGAAAACAAATGTATCATTGGAATTGGCTACAATGGATTCCCTCGGGGATGTTCAGATGCAGTTTTGCCTTGGGCTAGACACGCGTCTTGTGATCTACACAAGAAGTATCCATATGGTGAGTTGAACAAGTGCTGATTGTCTTCTTGATCAGTATATGTGCATATTATAAGCTCACACCATTATTGTTGTCTATCATTACAGTTGTTCATGCTGAGGTGAATGCCATACTTAATAAGTGCAGCTCTAGCGTTCGTGGTGCAACAATCTATGTGGCACTATTCCCCTGCAATGAATGCTCAAAGGTAATCATCCAATCTGGAATACGGGAAGTAGTATACTTAAATGACTTCTACCACGATACTGATGCTTGCAAGGCAAGTCGGATAATGTTCAAAATGGCTGGTGTTAAGTTGAGACAATATAAGCCTGAACGTGAAGAGATTTTAATAGACTTTGAAAGTTAATCAGTAATGCTGTTACTTAATTGACTTGAATTTATCTTTTTCTACAATGACATGTATTAGTTCCAACTCCAGTCCTCTCCCCAACACACATTTCAATCAAATGAAATCCCCTCTTAGCTTACGGTGGCGGCGTTGTGCAACAATTTCTTCACCAATGTTTCCACTGCTCAAGAAGCTAATGTCACGGCTGTAAACCTCCTTCCTAAGAAAGTTGTGACACACATTAATACAACGATAACATCAACCGACCACCAATGTGACCGTCTGTTTAAACACCTCAAACGCTACTTATATACACGCGACCAAGTTAAGAGTTTACCCCAATAATGAAAATGGCAATTAGGTTTGGATGAACCATGAACTAAATACTCTTCCTGCCAATAATAACCCCAAATCAATAACACTACACTAACCCCAATACACCCCACAAAAATTTATACCCTAAATCAGCAACTAAAATATTTAGTTACCAACCAAAATATTATTAATTGGGATATGTACTAACTTAACAAAGAAGCCAATAAAACCCATAATTAAGAAACCAATACCAGTAGCCTTGGCAATAGCCATGAATTCCTTACGGTCAGGCTTGGTACATTTCTTCACCAAGTGGATTGAATCCTTGGCAAATTGTTGAAGAGGTTGAATTAAAACCTCGTTAAATCCTTCCTGTTGTCCCATTTTTATTATGTTATTAATTATTGTTTGACTGTTTTAGTGTGGGGTTTGTAAATAGAGAGTGATACGATGAGATGATAGTTGAACCACACATAAAAAACATACATATCTGCTAACAACAAAGAGACATATTATAGAGTGTATCAATCCAATATTTTAAGCATGCATCCGCTGTCAACAAGATAGCATAGCCACCATTTATTTATGTAACGGCCCAAACCAACAAAACCTAATTTGGTATCCTTGTAGACGGCTTATCAACACCTCCCCCGCCAGCGCAATAAACTACAACTAGCCTCTAATATATATTATAATAAAAATACGCCGCTGATACTTCTCCACCCGAATAATACTTACCACCACCGTCCTTGAAATATATGTATTGATGATTTTGAATGAAAGGTGCTGGAAACTTTCCACATGTAACCTTTTTCATCCACCATAATTTTTTTTTTGATATCGTAGTGATGGCGATGTTGCATTGATGTAGTAGAGAGATTGATACTTGATTGCAGAAGTAGAGAGATTGAGACTTGAATAGTAGAAGTGATTGCGAGGGAGAATAGACATTTATCAAGCCATCAAGTATAGCAGTAGGAGTGCAAGCATAGTGCTGGCATTGATATAATTTCACAGTGATAGGATACTACCAAAACATATCACATCACTTGCAATACTTTATAAACTGTACTCAGATCAGATCCAAACCATTTGCAAAACAATCATACACACATTAAAGTATGGAAGAACAAAAAGTACAAGCATTACACGATACATTAGCCAAGCTTAAAAAGTCTGCTGGATTAGGTACTGCATCACAATATAACTTTGGTAAGATAAAAACGAAACAAGTGAATGGTCAAACAGTCCGTGAAGATGGATTACCAAATAATCCATTATACTTCCCATTTCTCAAAGAGGGTACATATGATAAAACTAAAGCTACACAAGTTAAGTATGGTGATGGTAGAGAGATTAAACGTAACTTTGATAAGTATGATGTAAATGAAGATAGCGCAGCAGAAGACAATGATGGTAGTAGTAGCGATGGAGATGCCAAATCCAAAGCAAAGAAGCGTAAACAAAAGGCAAAAGAGAAGAAGAAGGCTGAAAAGAAGGCAGCCAAACTTGAAGCTAAGCGTCAGGCAAAACTCGAAGAGAAGAGACGTTTGAAGATAGAAGAAAAAAAGCTTGCTAGACTGAAGGCTGCAGCTGAATCAACAGCTACATGTATAAAGCAGGAAGACGCAAAAAATGGAGATAGTGCAAAGAAAAAGAAGAAGTCAAAGAAGAAGAAAGATATAGATGACAAGAAACGAAAACGTGGCGATGATGATTCAATTGCAAAAGAGGAGGATACACCAATAATAGATGCGCAGGCAAGTAAACCCAAGAAGAAAAAGTCGAAATCCAAAGATATAGATTTGCAGTTGTTGTCATCGCCCAAGAAAAAGAAGAAGAAGGACGATAAGAAGTCCAAATCAAAGAAGAAGAAAAGTTAGCAAACCAATTGAGAATCTTCGAAATAAACTAACCAATCTACTTAACATAGACATACAATACATAAAGTGCTATCTTTTCATCACCACCCTGACCGAGAAAAGTTGTTGAGAGTACATCCAAGCAAAGTTACTGAAAGGTTCGTTAAGTTACTAGATACAACCCTTTTAGTGCTTTGTGCTATTAAGAATAAATTTGGCGATACACTGGAAAAATGGCAAACAGGACCACCACCATTTAAATACCTTTTATTTATTGATGAACCCCTCATATTGATTCAGAAATGCTTGCAGTCTTTACTTCACCTCCGAACTCCGAACATCGGGAAACTGCGCCTGCCAGAGCAGGTACGGTCACTAGGTATAGGATACCGACGCAATATTTTTTTAGATCGGAAGTTAAGAGAGTCATGAAATGATAGCATTACGATACCTAGATCTCTACTCCGCTGATATTATGAATTGGACCATGAAAATCAATACAAGCATTGTCAGAGAGCTATAGTTGATGGCTAGTAATTGAAATTAGTAATCATCATGTCATACTCTCGGAGCACATCAACATCTACATCTTCCATCACTAGTATTGCTGCTCCACTTGAACTATCACAACACAAACTATTGCATTGGGCTGTGTCAGATCAAGCATCAAGTAAGAGAACAGATGATTACCAGCACATCAAAATACTTGGTTCGGGAGCGTTCGGTAGAACTCATTTAGTTCGTAATTTGGTTGATCAGGAAAGTCCGCGTTTAATTGTCTTTATTGATTACCCTGCATATCACATTTACTAACATATATGTTATAATCTCCTCCCTTTCATCATCATAAACTGTGATAACGCGCATCTTCCAGAGATTATATGCATTGAAATGCATAAGAGGTGTTTCAAAGAGAATACTAAGAGAAGTTGATGCACTCTCTTCATTAAGAAGTGATAATGTAGTGCGATATTACGGCGCTTGGATTGAAAGAGGTGAAATCGAAAAAGATGAGAATGATAATGATACAGCAGCATGCAACAATTCAAGCTTCTCAAGTGAATTTGCTAGTACTACTGCAAATAATGGCAATGATACTGCAAATCGTCATGTAGAGAAATGCAATTTATGTCATCAAGAATATAATGACTGGGAAATATCATACGAGCAGTGGGGATTGATCGATAGTGTTTTACATCCTCTCAATCTATGCACTGTATGTTACAAGAAGAGTTTACCGCCAAACATTGACGCCAGTGCAATTGATATTAGAGAAAAACAAATTCTACCTGAATGTCTTTACATTTTGATGGAATATGGCGGCGATACACTGGCACAGGTCATGCAAGAGATACCCAACAATGATGACGGTGATACTCTACGATGGTCACTCTTTGCTCAATGTGTTCAGGGTTTGTTCTCTATTCTTGAGAAGGGTTTCTATCACAGAGATATCAAGCCTTTGAATATATTTATAAAAGATAAGATTGCCAAGATTGGCGACTTGGGTCTTTCTATAGATGATTCTGAGATAGACGGCAATGCTAGCCTTGACGGTGGAAGCTCTGCTGGTGTGGGCACTCTTCTTTATAGTGCACCCGAAGTTGACGAAGGTAGATATGAGACTGTCGACATATACAGTCTAGGGATAGTTTTGATTGAGTTATTCAGTAACTTTCAAACAGGTATGGAGCGAGTGAAAGTACTAAGCAATATACGAGAAGGGAAGCTACCCGAGCAATGGAAAGCAGATAATGACAGAGCTACTTTAGTGAGATCAATGATAGATCAAAACCCAGACAACAGACCCACAGCGCATGAGATATTACAGCAACTTGTACAGAAAGGTTTACTTGCAGACCCAGACAAGAAAGTATTGCTGAAAATGCTTACACAGCTCCAAAGTGATGTCAATAGATTGCAACAGATAGTAAACGACAAAGACGAAGAAGTGAAGAAACTGAGACAGTTACTAGATGCCAATGGTATAGATGTGGACTGATATCTGCTAATTCTATCGATTACGCAGCTACTATTAGTGAAACTACACACTTAATGGTTCAACAGTAATCTCTCTAGTTTACAATATCATTATAACTAACTATATCATTTTGCTTTACATCTGTGGAAGTCAAAGCCACATACTAATCCGGCTACAAAGAATACTAGGAATCCTCCAGCTACTATCATAAATGCCGCATATCTTGCATTTTTCCACCACATTGCTTGTCTCAGTCTCTTTGAGCTGGATTCAAACTTGAAGGCTTGTTGATTGAGCCTATCAGTTTTATCTACCAACAACTCAATCTTTTCACCTCTTTCTAATACTTTTTCTATATTTTCAACCATGACACCCTTGACATCTTCGATTTGATTCTTCACCGCCGATAAGCCATCGACATTACTTCCAGCACTATTATAATAATCCATACGTTCTTGTATCTTGGGTGCAAACTCTTCATTTAAACTAAATGCTATTGCACGTTGAGGTACTTCTAAACCGTACTTTGATATAAATAGTTCTTTCATATCATTTAGGAAGGCAAATGGTACTCTGGGTTTGTTCTGTTCATCTGACATACATAGAAAACATATCCCTCCTTCTACTACATAGTGAAACTATATTTTGTTTGGGAGAGAACAGAGATTGAGTAAGTGTTTGCAAATTTAATCTTTCTATACATTTGTCATGACAAAACTTACAACATGTTCATCATAGACATAAGTCATACGTCCATCCACTGCGGGTATTTTAGACAATAGTACTCTTGTTACAGTTGGGAAGTTTCCTGCAACTTACAGATATAAGAGATATTACATTATATTAGAGATGAGGATGACCGGTTTAAATTGAGCATATCATATGAACTATCACAGTATCACTCACCAGATGTTGCAGTATACTCGGCCAATACCGTTTTTTGTCTTGATACTAATGCATATACAATCATGGTCTCTCTTTATTTGATCTGTATTTCAGGTATGTATATTGCAAGGAACTTGACTATTACTTTTTATGATGATGAGGGCGGTTCTAAAATTTTGAGATATTGTCTGTTGCAATAAATTGTTTGGTAAATCTTATGGGCACCGCCTATATGATAATCAGTTCTTCCTCTGTATAATGTTGGGATTCAATATTGTATATCAAGAGTATTCTGCTGACGATATACCTAATATCCAAGACAAATATTGCTCCTGCTCATTCTCTGCAGTCACCCCCTAAACTCTAAACTCTAAACTCATAAAAATTAAACCTTCGCACATAATTTCGTGTGGTTAGCTGTTAGCTCTTTACTTTTAATTCATTGCATATGTAGATTACAATCATCTCATCTTACATCATAATATATCTCATATCACCGCATCATGTCTCTAGCGGCACTTGCTGTTGTAAACAGACAAAATACTCCACTGTACCTAAGAGATTATGCCAATGAATCACATCAAATATTTAACTTGGATGGTCAATTAGATGATATCAATGATGGTGGATCTTCTGTTGATATATTTGGAGATAATATTGAAGAAATGTCATCCAAGCAGTTAGATAATTGGCCATGCAATATCAAATATCAATTTCTACTGCATTCAGCTACACAACGATTAGAGGAGGTATTAAAAGGAAATAAATGGAAGGCACAAGGTGCTAGCGGTATGGAGAATTGTTGGGTTGGATTTCTTTGCTCATCTGATAATATGAGAGCATATGGTAAGTAGTAGTAGTAGAGATTTTAAATATCAGTTTGCAATGTATATAGATTTGATATGTATGATTACTAAATATATCAATACATTCTCTCATTAAACAATATAAAAGGTTATATAACAACAAATACGAGATATATAACTCTAGTAGAGGATTCAATTGAGAATACACAAGTACTGAAAGCTCGTGAGAGTGAGCTATGTGTATTGATGGTGAGTAATTGCCGATATTATACAGCTGTACATAATGTAACCAAACTATAACTACCCTATTACTAATAACAACACTCAAACCTTTGTTTCTCTACAGGCAAATATACATCGCGTCTACACGGAAATTTTGATGAATCCATTCACAGCACTGCACTCATCAAGTAAGATAACATCGAAAAGATTTGACTCTTGTGTGACAAGTTTTATACAACAATACAATGGCAATTGAGAGATGGTATAGTTGCGATAAGAGATTCTGGCGTATGATTAAAAGTCAGTGGCAAAGATGACACAGTGTATTGTATCGGCAAAGTTATAAGATGCAAGAAGGTGTAATAGAGTTGTATGATAACAACTGTAGAATCAAAGTATAGTCGGTGCTTATTTATTACATTCTTAAATTGAATTCTATCTTTTTTTATGTGTAGTGTACAAGGAAGTGTACACTTTTTTGTTTTTTTCATGTTTACATTGAGGAGGATAACTTGCCAGGGGCAGAGTTCTACAAGATGAAATGAACTCTACTCTAAACCCTTGGCAGTGTATATTCTATACTTAGGTCTATTGGTCTTCGTGCACCGA
>Ga0214478_100307_pt1 | contig 28492 bp, 22 predicted proteins | sample M1_20Mar14CPVII9_2_FD_178001 | JGI IMG/M metagenome (GOLD analysis project Ga0214478, IMG submission 178001) | Marine eukaryotic communities from Monterey Bay, California, United States - M1_20Mar14CPVII9sort6BwellD7 | ecosystem: Environmental > Aquatic > Marine > Unclassified | place: USA... | reverse complement strand
ATAGGCTTCCTCTAGGACCAGTATATTCTTTGAGTAGATGTTTAAATGTAATTTCCTCTTGTGCTTGTGTTATCTTATGATCCCACCAAGGACTTGAAGTTTTTGGTTCTCCTGATGATAACATTGTGGTACCTATCGTCTTTAGTACTCTCCCAAAGTATATATCCCAACCAATTTTCTTACCCTGACATTATGTCAGGGTAGCTAGCTTCTACGCACAAACCATAGGTATCTCTACCCTGACAAATTAATCATGCATTGTCAGGGTAGAGGATACCAATTTTATTGCAATAGAATATCTGAAGAAGCCGCCGATACTCTACATATACTACGCTCGACGGCCGATCCGACGGTGCAATTGGCGCCCGCATCGAGTAGCCGCATCATAGTCGTCGGCGTCGTCAAGAGAGAGGTGAATGTAAATAATTGAAGATGAACGATGAATAATACGTTAAGCTAAATTAGACTCTTCTTCCGTTCACTAAGTGTGTATCAATGAACTGCAAAGTTGTAGAGGGATGTAGGGCCATAAATCAACCACAGACTTTACAGAACAATCTATTCTCCAGAAGTACCATCCCAATCTCCCAATGGACGTAAACAAAATGAAACTATCATTAGCTTCTTCCTTCCTCATCCTTACTTTGTCTATCAGCACATCAACCGCTGATGACGAATCATTTAGGCCTAGGCATCGCCGTACTAGCAAGGGTGGTAAAGGGAACAAGGCTGGTAAGGAACACCAACAATGTGAAATGATTGAAGTGATATGGAGGGGATCATGCTCCTTGGTCAATCCCGATCCCTTTGGTGATAATAATCGCGAGACAAACGCCATTGGATCAACGAACTTTCAGACTATTTATGATGCTCCTATTGGTGATTTCGATGGTAGCATTACATCACCTCCTGTTGGCATTAGATTTGTCAGTGGACAGACCGAGCCGCAGACCAATAAGGTGGCCACTCCTAATCCTAATGATCAAAAAGAGCCATACTACTCTCTTGCAGCTGGATTCCTCTTGGACCCCACCACAAATGATATCGGTCTAGATGATACACTCTATGAATCAAGTATCTATTATCAAGAATATAATTATTACGACGACAATTCTGCTCAGGTTCAACCCAGTTTCCCCATTGTTGGAGGGACAGGAAGATATGCGTGTGCAAGTGGAGAAATTGTCAGGAGTAACGTGTTTTATTTTGAGACTCCAAATTGTTCGTACAGATCATACAAACTTCGTGTTTGCAACACCTGCCCAGACCCTAATGTAGCCAAGTGGCACTAAATTATCAGGGACAAAGCGTAAGCTTTTTAGTTACATTGGTTTTGTGTAAGGTGATTGAGTCTTTTGGTATATTCAAGTAAGAGATATGATAGTGATAAACTCAGATACAGTATGAGTCTAAGTCTAAAGTATGATTAATACAACCCAGTAAATAAGTTTCGTCTCGGATCTCAAACAAGAGGAGCTTACTAAACTTGGTTCGTGTGGTGTCATCATCACAGCGCATCATAACTACGTAGATCAACTAGCAACATGGAAAAAGTCCTCCACTGACACTCTAAAACTATATTGCAACAATACAACCACCCTTATCACCAGTAGAATCTCAAACAGCAACATGGAATCACTCGCAACTCTTTCGAAAGAGCAGGCATATCATATGTTTGCCTGCTCAAATCAAGACATGGTTGGCAAAAAAGTTCCGTACCCCTCCCTCTTCCATCTATCTCTAATCTCAATAGCATTTTTAACCCATTCTCCACTAACATCCTCTTGACCAAACACACCACATTTCTTCATCTTTTCAGCCAGGGGTATAACATACATGGAATAAAATCCGACTTGATTTTCATACCACAGATCTGGCGGGTCGGTATCACTCCTACCTGACTTGTATGCTTCGTATAATTCTTCAAATAGTCTTTTATTCCAAAATACGAATAATTCCCATGATTGCATGGAATGTGCCACGTCGGCTACATTGAGCATTGTTTCTATGACAACACGTTAATTACCTTTGGGGCGGTATTCATGTTGTTGTTGCGCCAATTCTTATACTCACCGACTATTGGGCGAGGATTGGGTTCGTAGCAGCTTAATGATTCGACCTCCTTTTGTTGGTTGTGAGGTGTTTGCACTTTGCCTTGGGATTGTTCTGTCTCTGTCTCTTTTATTTCTCCATCAGTGCCATGAGTAACTGCTTCTGTTTCCCCACATGTTTCAAGTTGCTTCTGAAACTGACTTACATAAGCAACGGCCAATCTCTCTCTCAATGTTTCAGTATCAATCCTTGCTTGGTCACTCATTGCTAGACGTGTCATAAAGTCAGTAGCTCGCTTGGATATGACTTGACAGGCATGTTGATGTTCCTCTGCCCACCTTATCATTTCGAGAAGATTACTATAATCAGGAGCAACGGGAATGTAATGCACAAATGGCAGTAGTAAGTCCTCCATTGCCCAAGTAGCCTTGGTAGGAGGTGCCATTAATACTACAGAATTGGAGTAGAGCATCCACTTGAGCCCCGTCGCTACATCATTACCCTCAACTGATAATAAGTACTTGTATTTTAACATCTCTTGAATATCTACCTTCTGACGTGTGATACTATTGTTCTTCTCGCGGTAGTTATCGAAGAACTTCTTATCTTGATTGGATTTACTCTTTCGTTGTCCTTGTATGTGGTCAAAGGCGATGTCAATGACATTAGTATCATAATGTACCCATTGACTGAGTAATTCCACACGTTGACCAGTAGTTGAACCTCTCCAGAATATCTTTGATTCTTTATCATCCCATTTAATCTCTTGCTTGTTCATCTTTATTTCATATAACTTCTCAAGTGGTGCAATAAAATGTCGGTTTGTATTCAATGGCCAAATAATAGATTGCTCCTTGATCTCGGAACCTAAAGCTGGCCTTGATTTGCAAATGACGGGATGTCAGCACGTGCCACCGAGGTATACTTGGATATAAAAGAAGAGGCTGATAGAAAAGCATTAATGGACCCTGCTAAATGGTATCTTTTAACATATTGGGAATTACAATAGGCTCATCTTTAGTCAAAAGATTCTCAATCTGACCATATATACCAACTTTGAAGATTGCATCAACATCTGCTTCTTCACCAAGAATAGTTTTAGCTCTGCTTGTAATAAACTTCTTCAACTGATGCAACTTTTTATTATTCTTCCGACCCAATGCCCTCCCCTCATCAGCATGTGCCTGTATCTGAGCAAATGCCGCCGAGTTCTCATCGAAGATATCCATGTCATGTTTGCTTACGTCCTTCTCGTGTCCACGGAACTTTCGCCGTAAATTAGTCATAGCAGATTGATTCGTTGGGCTTTTGATATGCATATCACATTGCTTCCCTTCGTCATAACTTGATGATGGATGAAATGGTACAGTAAGGTTGGTATAATCGGCGCTAATCCCCATTTCTTCGCCGTCTCCTTGGACAGTGGAGCAATATGATCACAGACTTCGTTTGCCCCCTTGAGAACTTCATTCCAACTTTTCAAATGACGCTCGAGATCCTCCGGTGATAACAACTGGGATAATTTCGTATCCTTCATGTATGCAATGTCGTCAACATCTCCAATCAACATCTTGGGGTATATGACCTCCCCAACTGAGTCAAGTATCCAGTTCCAAGCAAGGGCACTAAGTTCAGATGAGTCCTTCTTCTTCTTCCTTCCAGGGTGCTCTCCCCATAAAAGACTTAGGGCGGTCTCCATTGTACAATAGTTCAATAGAGCTAGTACTAGCGGGTCGTCAACTCCAAGAGGCTCATCCCATGGAATACTGAACAGGATACGAAGGAGCTCTTGACCACCAACAGACTTGATATCCTTTACATTATCATAATGTGTGACAAGCAAGTTGAATAGATAGATATATTCATTGGGGTACTTCTCGGGGTTTATGTGGAGATCATTTGGGATCTTGAGTAATCCCCACAACTCTGAAAGTACAGTATGAGGAATAGATGGATGTGTTGAGATATTGTTGCTCGTAGTTGTGCATATAAATCTGAATATATAAAACAACAAACAACAACAATACTCACCAGAATCTTTATCAACTTGTTTTGGAATTTGGTGAGGACCACTATTCAAATCCTTTCTAAAGGAAGACCTGTGATAACCGTGTGGGTTGGTAGGATTCTTCTCCTCCCGTTCCATCCTCAAATTATCAAACCGTTTTACATTATTCAAGCATTCCTTCTCAAACTCTTCTGTACCCTTCTCAGGTCCCCTGTGGTATAGATCAAATGTGTATTTAGATGAGATACGGAAGATAATATGGCATGTAACAAGAGAGGACACTTACCCAGTCCTCTTCTTTGCAGGAGGCTTTGATTCATGAGACTCATCCAACTCATTCATCTTTCTCTTCTGACCCTTCTTCTTAGTACTTTGTGCCCTGGGCTTCTTGCCATCATCTGCACTATTATAACTAAATGTACTTGCATCATCCTCTTCCTCATACTCACTCCCACTATCACTCAAATCTGCATAGAAATCTATACTAGCTGAAGGAGAGAAGAGATTCATTTGTACATCCTTCTTACCACCAACTGTACCCTCCTTTACCCTAAATCGACGAGATTTTGTTCTACCACCTGCTGCTGCTGCCTTGATATTCTGGGATAGTGGTGAGAATGGTGCCACCATATCTGTACTTCTTTTAGACATGGGTGAGGAGGTATGTTGTCTATTATTCGGTAAAGAGGCAGCGGTGGTACTACCGCGTTGACGACGCTGCCTCGTCCTGCCTCCACTACCAGTCACCACAGAGGCCTTGATATTTACATCCTTCTTACTTGCCTTCATTTTATTTGATGTATTATCATATTGGGATGGTGGATATTTTAGGGTTGATATGGTAGCACAACGGCGGGTAATACGTTCACCGCCGCCAATGTCCGATGCCGTGGTAGTAGACTTCTTCTTCTCATTATCTTTTAATAATACCCTGTCTTCACATGTATCATTATCTTTTATTGTTGCCGTATCAAATGAGGCACGACCCATTCGTTTTTGGAACTACCACTAACCGCAGCTGGTTTATGCTTGGTGGCACCACTACCACGCCACAATCCCGATGATAATGATTTACTACTATCATTGGATGTTACATTTATATTTGCAAAGTACTCTAATTGGATTTCATTATTTGTAAAATCACCTACAATTGATGAAGTATCTGCGTTTGTGTTGTTTGTTGGTATAGTTTTGGAAGATGTAGACAGAGGTGGACATTGGATGTGGATAGAATGTGTATAAGGTTCATTGGCATCATTATTAGTTTTAATAATGGCACCACCATCATTATTGGTCTGCACACTAACATCAGAGGAGGCAGTCTTTTGTTGGTGCATGTGCCGACATAATTTTGTGTTGGTGTGTTTGGTATCGTTTTCGGTAACGGCGGTGGCGGCAGAGACGCCGGTGGTGGGTGAATTATTGTTAGCATTACTCCTTCTGTTGTATAATAACTTTGCAACAATTGCTTGTTGTTGGCTGGGTAGTAGTTTGCTATACTTTTGTTGGTATTCATTGTGCGTATCAGCATAAAAATTTTGTGCATCTTTAACTGCTAAGTTAACTTTATCAAGTGAGTACTCTTCACCACTGGATCGCCCGCCATACACAGGATGATTATTAACAGCATTAGCAAATAATTGCTGTGTACGAGATGGTTTACGAGACGCCATAGTTGAGGCATTAACGGATAGCTTTAGAATGGGCACAAATGTAGCTTCTGTGTAAGATTTACCACTGTAGGCCACGCATAACAGACCATAGAGTATTTAGGCGTTGCGAGGCCTACAGTATCTCGCACTGTAAAGATACGCGCAGTGAATCGCCAAAAGAGGTGAACGTGAATAATTGATTTCAGCTATTAAGATGAACGATAATACGTTAAGCTATAGCCGGCACACCCATTTAGAACAATTTTCGTAGTTCCAAATAGAATACGACAGCACGCGTCCAAATATGGCGCCCCAAGAGTCAAACTAACTCAACCGCCCTTTTTGCCGCCTCCGACACCACTAATCTGCTAGGAGGAAGGAGTTGTTGGTGCTCGATAGCATGCGTCATTATCATCGTCGTGGCAACGTCATCGTGTAGTATGCGGTGGCTGCTATATGCAGTGTTATAGTGCTACATATTAGGCATAAAATAACAACAATTCATACCACAACATATGATTGCAATCATAGTAAAACTACTACTCTACTATTACTCTATCCAGTCAACATACTAACAATGGATAGTATTGTTGTGTTTATGATACTACAATGTCTTAATAATTGACGGCGGCGGTGGTGGCAACGACGCGAATATATCAACAATAGTTGTCTATCGTCGTCTAATGTGCTACATCATATTATCGTCGACGATGACTATTCCTCCTTCATAACACTTTGATTATCATTCGATTGATAGTAGATGGTGTGGATGGCAACAATGGTATAGAATTATTAGAAGCAGGTCGGCATGGGGTACTATCACGTCATCTAAACACATCATATTCGTCGTCGTATCTTATATGCACAATAATCTGTGGCCACTAGGCGTCTTTTAGAGGCATAATACACGGATGATATCTATATGTACACGTGCATTTGGTTTTACGGCGGATTATGTTGTATTGTTAGACGTTGGGAGTATCGTTCGTTGGGGTATGGATAGATATGTAGAAGGTATATGTGTAGAAGAACTGTTTGTATTAGAGGTGTAGTAGTTAAGATGTTAGAGATTGAGTTGCATGATAGAAGAGGTAAGTTATTTGGTATGTTATGTCTGTTGTATATTCGTATCGTATCGTCACGTCTCACACATATCGTATATATATATGAATCAACACAGTTATGTTTTGTATCATCTCTTTAGTTTTATTTCTATAGCAGGATACGATATCTATATCCAGTAGCTCGGGATTAGTTTAGTATCAGATTAGTATCAGAACAGTTAGTACATCTATGTCAGAGAGGACTCATTCCCATAGGGAACTACCGTAGCGCGTTATGTGTGCATATGATGTGTTCTTCTTCAAAGAGTGTAAGTCAGTTTCGGTACACCGTAGCTCGCCTGACAAGAGTGTGCTTACCGGTTTGAGACCTTAACTGCATCTACTATGAATTAGAGAGACTGGGGCTAGTCATCAAAAGTAACATTTAGTGGAGGAGATGATATGATTCCGGTAAACTCTTTTGACATTGTTGTTTTTGCCGCGTGAGTTAGCATGTTCCAATACTATACTACACACATAATGATGAGGAACAACACTATCATGTCTTGCCTTCCCATTTATTCCTTATCCTGTCAAAGATAGATGGCATCATATTTTATCATTGTCGGAACAACATCCCGATATATTACCCCTCAACTACCTACTTCATTGCAATAGAAATGATGCGATTGCCTATGAGCTATGAGAGAAGTCGAGCTAAGTTTGTTGGGCGGGGGGCGCCTAGAGCAAGAAGATACCATTGGATTTAGCGCGTGCTGTCGTATTCTATTTGGAACTACGAAAATTGTTCTATATGGGTGTGCCGGCGTTAAGCTATAATTAGACTCTTCTTCCGTTCACTAAGTGTGTATCAATGAACTGCAAAGTTGTTGAGGGATGTAGGGCCATAAATCAACCACAGACTTACTTTACAGAACAATCTATTCTCCAGAAGTACCATCCCAATCTCCCTCCCAATCGACATAAACAAAATGAAACTATCATTAGCTTCTTCCTTCCTCATCCTTACTTTGTCTATCAGCACATCAACCGCTGATGACGAATCATTTAGGCCTAGGCATCGCCGTACTAAAGGGAACAAGGCTGGTAAGGAACACCAACAATGTGAAATGATTGAAGTGATTGTCAATTCATCCCCTCCATGCTCCTTGGTCAATCCCGATCCCTTTGGTGATAATAATCGCGAGACAAACGCCATTGGATCAACGAACTTTCAGACTATTTATGATGCTCCTATTGGTGATTTCGATGGTAGCATTACATCACCTCCTGTTGGCATTAGATTTGTCAGTGGACAGACCGAGCCGCAGACCAATAAGGTGGCCACTCCTAATCCTAATGATCAAAAAGAGCCATACTACTCTCTTGCAGCTGGATTCCTCTTGGACCCCACCACAAATGATATCGGTCTAGATGATACACTCTATGAATCAAGTATCTATTATCAAGAATATAATTATTACGACGACAATTCTGCTCAGGTTCAACCCAGTTTCCCCATTGTTGGAGGGACAGGAAGATATGCGTGTGCAAGTGGAGAAATTGTCAGGAGTAACGTGTTTTATTTTGAGACTCCAAATTGTTCGTACAGATCATACAAACTTCGTGTTTGCAACACCTGCCCAGACCCTAATGTAGCCAAGTGGCACTAAATTATCAGGGACAAAGCGTAAGCTTTTTAGTTACATTGGTTTTGTGTAAGGTGATTGAGTCTTTTGGTATATTCAAGTAAGAGATATGATAGTGATAAATTCAGATACAGTATGAGTCTAAGTCTAAAGTATGATTAATGCAACCCAGTAAATACTATTTGTTTAAACGATAATTGTCACTGTACAACTCTGTCTCCACAGCATTGTTTATTCAAGCTTAGTTAATGTTTTCATATGACCATAATGTGATCCATTCAATTTCAATTACATTATGTGAGTGAGGAGATAATGATGCTAGGTAGAAGGTGCTGCTGCGGAGTGCATGAGTAAGAGTATTTTACATTACATACTGCACATTACTATTACTGCTCATCTCTCCTTCGTCTCTCAGATGATTTAATGCGATTTATCACGAAGGACCCAAGTTGGACTATTGGTAACCTCCCTGCATGAGAGCTCTAGTGCCTTTGTATCAAAGCCTGGAATCTGAAACTCCTTCTTCCAATCGATCTTATCACAATATCTCTCTCTCCATGACTGATCTAAACGGCCAATCCAATCGATAGCTGTTGTATTGAATTGGTTATCTTTCATCCATTGATACATTAATGAGACCGTTTTCATATCTGGTAGGTAGTGTCCACTATCAAAGTTGATACCTCGTATGACTCCACTCGTTCCGATGTATATCTCTCCAGCACCCAACGCTGGCTTGCCTCCGAGCATAGTCATATGTTTCACATTATAGGGTGCAATATACAAGATACCGTTGAGATCCCACATGTAGTTGTATGGTTTTGATTCTTTATCTCCATACAATGTGTAGTCTCCGCAGTCTGGTACTAAGGCATCATCATGCTTATACCTCGCAATTAGACTCTTACCATCTTGTGATGATTGGATATATACTTCATGTTGTAACCTCTCTTCATTAGTATGGTGGAAACGTTGATTAACATGTTTTAGAAACATATTCTTCGTTCTTCCATTTACTAGACTCTTTCAACACCTCTTCTAAGCCAGACCTATCACGTCCATAATCTAACCAGTCGAAAAAGTGCTGACCACTGAATGGACTCTCGTTCCTCCACAATTCATAATATCCCCTGAAACAGAAGTGTGGCGTATCACGTCTCATACGTGGATCAACTGCTTCTAATAATGCTGATAGTTGTTCATTATAGTTTGTAGCATGTGCTGTTGGGATTGATAGGCTTCCTCTAGGACCAGTATATTCTTTGAGTAGATGTTTAAATGTAATTTCCTCTTGTGCTTGTGTTATCTTATGATCCCACCAAGGACTTGAAGTTTTTGGTTCTCCTGATGATAACATTGTAGTATCGTCTTTAGTACTCTCCCAAAGTATATCATAATCTACAAGTACATTATAAAGTTGTCTTGACAGGGGTATCATATCATATTCATTGCTCTCTTCATTAAAAACTGGAAAGGTATATGCAATTGGACGGCCGTCTTCGTCGTCACATTCTACAAAGCTACTAGTACTAGTTCCATCTTTGTCATCAGGTCGGCTAAGAAAGACTCGTTTTCGTCTAGCAGGAATATTGATAAAAAGATAATGATGAGGTGCTTTTGCTTCCAAGAAACCAAGCTTTGACTTATTCATGATTTCTTCCTTCGAGTTGAGAGAAGTATGTGGTACTGCCTCAACTATACCTCCATCGCCTGGGAAAGTGAATGTAAAGGTATACTTGGAGCATTCATTGCTTGTGATGATAATGTCATCACGAATAAGGATACCATGACATTGTATATTGTCATCATCATCATCATCATAATTATTATTGTTATCACCGCCCTTTTCATTTGGTACTTCGTTTTGTATTTGCAATGAAATGATCACATCTTGTGCACATGTTGGTATATTATCGATAAAAGATGATGTGAAATCTGATCGGACTTCTTCTTCGACGGGAAGCTGATCGTCTGAAATGGGAGGCTGATCATCTGCAAACGGGCCTACGTTGTGACGCAGATATGTTTTATGTGCAGACTCGGTCATCGTCCAAAGACTGATGATGTTGTTCATTAGTACACATGTGGCTACGATGCTCGGTATCAAAGGTTTCATATTTGTTATTATTTTGAAGAAGTGATACCTCCACCACTGCTCTTTGTATTTGCTTGCACTCTGCCAAATATATTAATGTGGGGGCAGTTGTACAACAAAACCTTATGGGTAAGAGTCACGACACATCCATCTAAGCTACACTGGAATTCAATACAATATCAGACAGTATCCTTCAAAAAAGAAATAGAATTTCATTTCCTCAGCCCTCCCATGTCAATAATCCAAGCATACGCCAAGTACATTCCATTGTTGGTCACTTTGAGCTTGTTGCTAATCGTATTTAGGCTGGTCAATGGGGTGGTTAGGGAGTAACAACTGCCCCAACTTTTCATTTGTGCGCCTGCATTGCCTCATAATATCTAACTTCGAGTTGCAAACACATCTCCTCCTCTTTTTATTCTACTCAATCCTTCCATTCAATATGAATACCATCACCAAATTTGCTTTACTATTCTTGGCCGTGGGTGTATCTGCAGGTAAGAAGATTGATATGTTCCTATACTCTTGTCTCTTGTTTAGACACAACTCGATCTATCAACATATCATCTCAACATACTTTTGTTTGATTCTTTTTATCACTACAACACAGCCGACAAAAAGGTACCCAAGCGCAATCGTATGGGAGGAAACAAGAGACTTTCACGAGGGCGCAGGAACCGCCGTCATATGGTTGGAGACTTTACTCCCCATGCTGAGTGGGATCCTATGATGGAACGTGAGCTCAGTGCTCCTAGTGGCCGTGGCAAACCTTTTGGCCGTGAACGTGAGCTAAGCTATCGCTTACTCCTCGTTGAGCGTGATCTTAGCACTCGTACTTTAGTAGAGCGTGATCTGAGTGTTCCTAGTGGCCGCGGTCGTCCTTTTGATCGTGAGCTTAGCGCTCGTACTTTAGTAGAGGATGAGAACCCATTTGGTAGGCTCCTTCGTGGTAAGAAAAACCCCGAGAAGACAGCTGACAAGCTTCTTGACTTCTTTGAATAAGTACATTGAAAAGTTAGGGTTAGGAGGAATAGAATAGAAATAGAGTGTGGTAAGAGGTCTCAGTGGATGGAAAGAGTATAGATGGGTTGTACATATTCGATATGATACTCTAGTAACTCCATAAAGTAAAGCGTCGGTTTGCAGAGATGGTATCTATACATTGTACAAATAGTTCTTCTGTTATAATATATGTATTTCATGTTTCTACAACCCTATATGTATACAAGGTCCCCCATCATATGAAATACGAGCTACAAAACTCCCCACTAATAGCTCAAAACACATTATATTCTCAATGCATCCGACTACTTAAGATACCCCCAAAGGTATTAACATTTGGCCAACCCCATCCTTCCTCCTCCTTCTTCTTCTCAACGCTCATAACAATATCCTCCTCTTTACCATTCTTGAATAATACATCAGGTTTATCCCACTGTACCATCTTAGTCTGCTTGTTATAATATGTTTTACCGGTCGTTGTATCCTTGGCAATCTTCCATGTTTCATTACCATAATCAATTGGTTTACTCCAAGATACCTCATTCGTCTTCTTATTGTAGTAGTATGTTTTAGATGTCGTACCATCTACCATTTGTTTCCAATATTTGGCATTTTCGTTATTGTTGATTGATGATGAGATGTTATCAAGTACTTGTTTGTTCTCATCTTGTACTACCTCCGAGACGGGGGTATCATCGTCCATTGCAATATCATTCGTAATAACACCCTCATCGGTGGCATTATCATCTAGAACCACACCATCGATACGTATGCATGACCAAACATCTTCTAATCCACCACCACACGAGAAGAAACCTGTACTACCACTACCACTGTCATTTTGATTCTCGCCACTATCCTCAACAACTACATTCATTTCAGACTCTTTCTTAACAATATCTTCTTCTGATTCTTCTTCTTCAATCGTTGGATTAGTCTTAACACTAACCAATCCATCCATGGAATCATTCTTAAACCAAATTGGTATATCATATTCTTCTTTACTTTGATTATGATTATTATCATTCATTAATAATAATGATTCATTCACAACTAGTTGATCAACATCATTCCATAACTTGGCACGTTCATCTTCTGATAGTAACCCTTCACTTGGTTGAGGTTGTTCTTGAGATGTTGGTAGTTTGGTGGTAGGACTAATTGCTCTTCGAACTGTATGATTGAAACGACTACCAGTACGGTTTAAACGAGATCCAGTCCGACGGGTTAAACGGCTACCATTCCTTGCTAGACTTACTGCCCGGTGTTTCATTGCAGTTGTACTTCCTACACGTCGTAGACTGGTACTACTAATCTTGGTCAACGATGGAGGAGGAGAATCAGTAGGCTGTACATTGGCGGCAGAGGTATACTCCTGAACAGTGTGTTCAATATCACCATTCGTTACCTTGGACGTCTTAACTGATGAATCATCTGCTACATCGGCGGTTGTATCAAAACCATACTCATCAACAAGGGTAGATTCCTCAATAAAGATGTTGAGATTTTTCTTTGGACGAGTGGTAGTATTATCATCCTGCAATACATTCTTATCGACAAAGGTAGATTCCTCGACTAAGACGTTGAGATTGTTCTTCTTCACTGGACGGTGAGTAGTACTCAACCTAGATGGTAGACGAGTAAAGCTATGGCCAGTCCGTGCCAACTTTCTCATTGCAGTACGGCTACTGCTTATTCTACGGAGACTGCTTACTCTTGTTAACTCTGTCATTGTATATAGGGGTTCAATATTGCAATATTGATTAGTAGTATTGGGGGTTTATGAATTTATGTGCATAATGAGGTGTTATATTAGACGGAGTATTTGTGGAGAGGAGCAATCCAACCGAAACAGTGAGGTATAGTAAGCATCGACGTGTAAGCCTTATACACGATAGTCTGTATGTGAATCTCCATAGCATCACTACTCACTTCATTGTCATCGGTTGAGTTTTAGTAGTTTGGCGTTGAGTCTAAGTGATTCATGATTGCAATGCGATTTTGTCAAAAAAAGATACCACTAGCATAAAGGTAGTAAGTGCGCATGAGGAGAGAAGTCCTATGGTAGTAGGGGAATAAGCGTCAACATAATAGGCGTCAACAATAGTACTCTGTTCAGTGTCGGCAGCAAAGGCATATTAACTCGGTGAACAGAGTAGAGGGGTGTATCTGCACAAGAGGAGGAGCGGAGGAGGAGACACATCACACGTCGTCACTTTTCTTTATCGCTGCATCACATCAACTTAAGATAGTAATATGGTATCATTAGAATTAGAGGCACGGCTTGAGAATCTACTCTCCATAGGTCAAGCAGAGACAGCGAATCTTGATCTCTTTGCACCCATCCCTCTGAGAGAAGAGTGTCCGATATGTCTAATCCCACTACCTAAAGAAGAAAATCAAACTACGTTCAATGCATGTTGTGGTAAACGAATTTGCCTCGGTTGCTCCTATAGAGAAGCGTTAATCCATCGGAAGAATGGTGTAAAGAAGGTTCGAGATCACAAATGTGCCTTCTGTCGTCAGCCAATAGCAGAAGGGCGAAAGAAAATTAAAGCACTGAAGAAACTAATGAAGAAGAACAATCCTGAAGCATTTATCTTGATGGGCATTCGATATAAAGGAGAAGATGCATCAGAGTATGGATTGTTTCAAAGTGACACAAAGTCACTTGAAATGTATACTCGTGCAGCTGAACTTGGTTATGCTGATGCATATAAAATGATTGGAAATTACTACGAGGAAGGTATTGCTGTAGAACAAGATAGATCAAAAGCTTTGGCATTTTATGAAGTATCTGCAAAGAAAGGATCTATATATGCACATGGAACACTCATACCGTTTCATGGCGAAAACGGAGATTTTCAAAGGAGCACCAAACATATGAAAGTAGTTGCAAGTGCAGGATGTAAAGATTCAATGAATGGTTTAATGGTGTACTACAGAGCAAACTCACTACCTAAAGATGATCTGACACAAATCCTCCGTGCATTTCAGAGTTCAAGTAATGAAATGAAGAGTAAGGATCGAGATGATGCGCGTGATTTGTTTTCAGGTCGAAGAGCAGATTAAGGTGATAAAGATTCATTTTTATCTTCCACATCTACATTTACCACATACTAACTAGATTTCACTTGAGTATGACTGATATCTACTTCATCCACCCCCCTTTTACTGAATTGTCTCCAAAAAAGATTCACTACCATATTTGGTATCCTTTATCCTTTGCCAGTAAGAGTAAGCCGCCCGCTCGCCGAGACCGGCTCTTCTTCCATCCTATCGTATGGCGGGGGTTTGTTGTCATTCCAACCGAAACAGTGAGGTAATGCACTACGTCACTTCCCACGCCACGATACTGCGTCTAACGCTGTTGTGAATCTCCATAGCATCACTACTCACTTCATTGTCATCGGTTAGAGTAATAGAGGAGCGGCGTTGGTGTGATTTGCAATGCTTTTTGCCAAAAAAAGATACCTAGCGCATGGTATCCTGAGTTCTAGTGATTCTAAACTGAAGTATCAGTAAGTACTACGCCTACTAGTTCCACCATGAGGATGAATTAGTGCGTTAGTTGCAGGCGTCAACAATAGTTCAATGTTCATCGTATCTATATCAGTATCGGTAGAGGCATTAACGTTGCTAGAAAGAGGAGGACATACACCAAAAAATTGACACATCACTTTATAAACTTTACATCAATTCTAGTATATACCATATACCATGGCAACATTAGAATTAGAGGCTCGGCTTAACAATCTACTATCTACCGCCCAAGAAGAGACAGCAAATGTCGATTTATTTGCACCTATCCCTGAAAGAGAAGAGTGTCCGATATGTATGATACCACTTCCTAATGATGGTGTCACATTCTTTCCATGTTGTGGGAAAAGAATATGCGGTGGTTGTATCTATAAGAGTTTGATGAGTGAGGTGAAAGACAAGGGTGCAGACTCATCTAAAATAGGATTATGTGCCTTCTGTCGACAACAAGCACCGAAGAATGACACCAAAGCAATAAAAAAACTTATGAAGAAAAAGAACCCTCATGCATTTATGAAAATGGCATTAAAATATAGAGACGGGGAGCATACATATGCTTCAAAGTTATACAAGAGCACTCGAAATGTATATTTGTGCAGCTGAACTTGGCAATGCCGAGGCCTTCGAAAAGATTGGATCTTGTTATCATACAGGTATTGCGGTGGAAGAAGATAAATCAAAAGCATTAGAATATTGGGAAGTAGCTGCAAAGAAAGGATGTATAAAAGCTCAAGTGCTAAGTGGTAAAGGCCGATCAGCATTATACTGATCATTTGAAAGTTGCTGCAAGCGCAGGTGATAAACATTCAATGGATGCGTTAATGAAATTATACAAACTTAATGAACTATCAAAAGAGGAGTTGACGCAAACACTTCGAGCTTTTCAGACTTCCACCGATGCAATGAAAAACAAGGACCGAGACGATTATGTTGAGTTTCTAAGACGAAAGAATCTTATAGATTAGCAAATTAATGAATTTTTATTGTCCACATCTATCAACATTTACCACGTACCTTACTAACTAGGTTCCACTTAACATTCACTCACTCTCTCTTAGGCATACATACCTCGAAACAAAGATCAATGAGTTGAATCTGTTCATCTACCCCATATTGTGTTGTGAACTTGAACTCGAAAGGTAAATCTCCAAGTAAAAGATACTATTTGGTATCCTCCAATAAAAAATATCAGTGAAAAATAGTGAGGAGAGATGCGAGGCAAAATAGAGTGCATTATATTCCAATCAGATAGGGGATTGGCGTAGTGTTATAATAAATCCGGTGGTTTCCTTTTACTCCATGCTGGGTTATGTATAAGATATAAGTAGAAGAAAGAGGGCATCAAAAGAAATAGACACATCACATCACATCACTTTTATTATATATACCTGCATCAAATCTATATTGACATTGATATGGCGACATTAGAATTAGAAGCTCGGCTTAATAATCTACTATCTACCGCCCAAGCAGAAACAGAAGATATCGATTTGTTTGCACCCATAGAAGAAAAAGAGGAATGCCCAATATGTCTCCTTCCACTTCCTACAAAAAATAAAGATACTCACTTCATGTCATGTTGTGGAAAATACGTATGCAATGGTTGCACCTACAGAGAAGCGTTAAATGATTTAAAAAGTGGTAAATCGAAGCATACACTTATTAATGAGCGTAAGTGTGCCTTCTGTCGGCAGCCATGCATACTATCAGGGACCAAACAAATCAAGTCTTTGAGGAAATTGATGAAGAAGAAGAATCCTGAAGCATTTATGATGATGGCCGCTGCATACAGATCAGGAGATGGGGTGTTTCAAAGTGATACAAAGTCACTTGAAATGTCCATCCAGGCAGCTGAACTTGGTCATGCTAATGCATTTGCAGTTATTGCAATTTATCATATAAATGGTACTTTAGGATTGGAACAAAACATATCAAAGGCATTGGAATACCAAGAAGTAGCTGCAAAGAAAGGATCTATAGGAGCACACTACGACCTTGCCATAAGACATAGAAGATATGGGAACATTGAATTGTGTATCAAACATTTGAAAGTAATTGCTAGTGCAGGTGATCAAAAATCTTGAATAGTTTGATGGATGCATACAAAGAAAAGTTACTATCAAAAGAGGAACTAACACAGACACTCCGTGCATGTCAGGCTTCACAAAATGAAATGAACAGTAAGGATCGGAATGATGCCCGTGCGGCAGATGCCCGTGCAACAGAAAGCAACACATAGCACAGACATAGATAGGAACAATGTATAAAATCAATTACTTGTTTAACATTCCACATACTCCTAACCCTAACCCTAATTTGGCATTATATCTTGAAACAAAGATCACTAAGTCAAACCTGATCTCTTCCAATTCATACAGTACCTCCCCAAAGGTCTTTTCAAATCTCCCCACATGCTACTTAGCTCTTTGTAGTTTCGGGTAGGTATACCTACCAGATTTAGCCCTAAGTAAAGTAGCTAAAAATCGCTCTAGATTATCTTTTTGGATAAAACCAAGCACACAGATAGAAAGAGCACCCTCGAATTAGTATACTACTATATTTTCAGACAATCATTTAACATATAACTACTTCATGCAAAACCAGCGACCCCCAAACTTTTTTTTCGACCTACCAGATATGCATCAATTTTTCAATGGCAAGTATGTGCTCAATATACCGATTCATACAACATATGGCGGTGATTCTGAAACCTACGACCTAGCTCTATCACATACTACCCTCGGTAGTGGGTGATTCGGTTGGTAGGACGAACCACACGTCAAAAACCTCTCAAAACCACCTATTTTACACCCCTTCTACCCATCATCATATCGTCAGTCTAACACCACCTCCTACCAAACCCATTGCAGATATGATTGCAATAATAGTGATAAATAAAAGACCGTGGTCGGCGGCGTGATTGACCATGGCTATGTACTTCATTTCATACTAATATTGTCTCGAGAGGTGGTTTTGATGCACCTTAAATACTAGGCTACTATGAATTGACCATGATAACATGGATTAAATTAAACCACACTCTACACATGTTTTATATGTATTATTTAACGGTTCTCTATTAATTTATAGCCGACCACTATTGTTATTGGTGATGTTATATTGATATTAGTATTATTAAGTTGCAAAAGGATACCAAAAGCAGCAAAAAGTCAAAATTAGCAAAAATTCATAAATGGTAGTAGTAGCGACGTCGATAGCTCAATCCACCGGCGGCGGCATACTATAACCAGCATACCACCAGATAGAGCTGCTTCTTGGCTTTCAGAATCACCGCCATATGTTGTGTGAATCGAAGAATTGACTTCGTACTGACCGGTGAAAAAAGGTATATGATCTGGTAGGTATACCTACCTGAATTTTGAACAACAAAGAGAATATGATGACCAATGCTTTTCGTCAAAAAGATACTCGTATGTGGTATCCTCTAGAATAGATACCGCCAAGATCGCGACTTTAGGCATGGGCATAGCAGTCATCAATAGCGGCGTCGTTATAGTGCATTATTCCATATCAGATAGAGGCTTAGCGTATTGTTGTTATCAGGTGACTTCCTTCTCCATGCTGGGGAGTGTATAAAGATATAGGTAGAAAGAGAGGGCATCAAAATAAATAGACATATCGCACACATCACTTTTTTCTTTATCACTGTGTCACATAACAACTTAAGGAGTAATATGGAGGCATTGGAATTAGAGGCAAGGCTTGACAATATACTAGCTACCGCCCAAGCAGAAACAGCAAATCTTGACATATTTGCACCTATAATGTTAAGAGAAGAGTGTCCAATATGTCTTCTTCCCCTTCCTATCAAACATGATGAAATTGCATTCAATGCATGTTGTGGAAAGAATATATGCCTTGGATGTATCTACAAAAATATCACAAGGGAGAAAGATAACGCTGACCACCCATCCAAAATAGGGTTATGTGCCATCTGTCGTCAACCAATAATAAATGGCAACAATTATATTAAAAGACTGAAAAAGTTAATGAAGAAAAAACATCCTGAAGCATTTATGGAAATGGCCGCTGAATATAAATCTGGTGAAAGGACACTTCAAAGCAATACAAAAGCACTTGAAATGTATATCTGCGCAGCTGAACTGGGTCATGCTGATGCATTTATTAACATCGGATGCTTTCATCTAGAGGGTGTAGTAGTTGAACAAGATATATCAAAGGCGGTAGAATATTATGAAGTAGCTGCAAAGAAAGGATCTGTAAACGCTCACAAGAGACTTGTTTACTTTCATGGTAGAAATGGAGACATTCAAACAAGTATTAAACATTGTCGAGTAGCCGCAAGTGCAGGTGATCAAGAATCAATGGATAATTTGATGAGGGCGTACAAAGATAAGTCTATATCAAAAGAGGAGCTGACTCAAACACTCCGTGCACACCAGACTTCAAGTAATGAAATAAAGAGCAAAGATCGGGATGAGGCAATATCAATCAACAAGCAGATGGATAGATCAATATCAAGCAACAAGCAGATGGATAGATATAATACATTCAATTAACTTATTAAACATTTGCAACATTTACTATTTCACTTAACATCTACACACGAACTATATATCTTGAAACAAAGATCAATAAGTCAAACCTGATCTCTTTCAATCTATCACACATCTAACTACTGCCGCACACTGTCCCCTCTTTATCCACATGTTTTCAATCTTTTCAATTCTTCTTCCTTAATCTTCTACTTCGTCTTCGTCTACTTCTCTTCATCATACCTTGATATGTCTTCTTATTAAGATGATTACCTACACGATCAAGTAGAGAACATTTCTTCTCTCCTTGGAATTTACTTTTCTGTGCCTCAACAGGAACAGAAGAAGTAGTAGCCGCAATACTCGACGGAGAAGCAGTAGTCTGTTCAGTTTCGCTCATTTCATATGCAGTCAGGTGCTTCATAATAGTTTCATATGCCTGTAACTTATCAATATCAAGTTGTAATCCTTGTTCTTCTTGGGGAGTACTTCTCCCGCTACTACTGATTGAGGCACTGGACTTCTCTTCTCGATGATCTAGAGATAGACGACTACCTTCTTCTTCTTGTGGTAGTATGAAGATCTTTTCACTAATGGCACTACCGCTTCGTAATGTTTCAATACTACTATCAACATTACCCAACTCGTCTGGTAGTATGAACATCTTCGGTTGTTCACCACTACCACTACTACTACTAGCGCTAGTATTGGTACTTAATACACTACCACCACTACGCAAAGTTTCAATACTACTACCCAATTCATCTACTAGTATATGACATATCTTTTCTTTGATATCTTTACTGTTGTTGTTTGTTGTTTCGAGGTTATCAATCTTATCATCAATCGGGCTTAGATCTTCCTTTTTGACAGAGCCGAGTACGGCCTCGTCATTATTGTCAGTACAGAATTCAACAATCGGTGTAACAGTCAATCTACTCCTCACAGATTTAGGCGATGACGATCGTCTACTATTACCACTACTTTTGTCCAAACTACTCAGTGATTCTATAATTCTCTCACCATTTCGAGTTGAGATATCCATTTCAATATCAAAATTACTTGGTATTAGTATTGGCGGACTACAGTTGTTTGCAAAGGTTGTTAAGCTACCTGAATGTGCTGATGATAACTCTCCACTTCTTGCATTACTATTATTTGTATTGTTTATATAATCGGAATTGTCCAAGTTAGTATTGTAGGCTGTATCATCTGAGGATAATATGCTAACATCTACCTCAAACCCTTCTTCTCCTTCTTCTTCAGAGGAGGAAGAGGAGGATGAGGATGTTTCAGAAATAACAGTGATGGTTGGTGACACTCCCCTATTAGTAATGATTGATATCTTCTTATTACTTTTGAATGGTAGTCTGCCAGTACTTTTGGTTCTTTTGTTGTTGTTGCTGTTGCTTTTGCCTACTATGGCAGATGACGATTTGATCGGATATAGCAAACTATTGCTATCTTTAGTAGACGTAGTCCATGGTAGATCTAAATCTTGTGACATGAATGATGACATTCTACTTGTGAGACCATGCAATGATGATTGTCGTTTAAGACGTGAGAATCCGCCCATTGCAGTATGTATGTATAATTGATATTATCTATTGCTTTTTACGGCTTTGATAATAACTTGTTGCTTCTCTTTGCTAGGATCTCGTTATACGATTGTTGGTATCCTTGATATTGATGTAAATTATACTCGGCTTTCCTTGGCGGCTTGGGGAATTATCGAGTGTATATATCTAATGATATCTAGTAATAGTAATAAGCATTCTGAATTCAAAGGTTCAAATAGTAATGCTAAGCAGCTTTTGTAAGTGTATTCTCGTACGATTTTTCTCTACTCACACAATATTCGGTATCGTAATAGATACCAACATTCATGCGAGTAGAACAAAACACACTTACAAAAGAGAATACAACACAGTTTAAAACCCAACGGCAGAGAGGCCTATAAAGCTCTCTACTCACATCATATGGCAGCTAATTCAACTCCACCGTGAGTAGAAGAGCTCAAGCGTTGGGTCTCATAATACTACTAACAACCACTAAACAAAAACACTAACAGCTACTATCACTACTTACACCTTTGTTCGTGACCAGCTACATTATCCAACGCATCTACTCACAACATTATCGATCTACAACATTAAAAAGCACGTAGACTACCATAGTGTTTCGAATCATAAATATTTACTCTAGCTTAATATCGATAACCAATTGCAAATAGGCATCGTCGACAACCTTATATCGAATTGCAATAGGCATCAATCATCCATCAATCATCAATAATATTATCATATCATGACAGCATCGACATCTAAAACTTCACGACAACAACGTGCCGAGGCACGACGATTGGCATCCTTATCAACTGAGGAGATCGACTCCTCAACTCCTTGCAAGGCCGAGCAACAGCCTACTAAGGAAGAGCAGCCTACAAAGATTGAAACACGTCAAGAGTCTAAATCCAATGATGATACACCTTTCTCTACTACTGCTGCTGAAGACGATTCTACGGAGCGTGTACCTTCCCCACCATCCACTGTCGACGCTCATACTTCCATTGCTACAATCGACACCCCTACTCCTATCGCCATCGATGCCATCGTAAATGAAACCAACAAGAAGGAGGTAGGAAAGGAGTTACAACCAGCATTTAATCTACAAGATATTGGTACAATTCAAGATCAGTTAGTGAAAGAGCAGGTAGTTGAACAGACCTCGAGGGAACAACAGGGCCGACCGGCATCTCGTGGCCGTCCAGCGAGTAGGGCAAGCAGTAACGGTCGAGCTTCCAGCAATGGTCGTGCTGCCTCTCCCAGTTCCTATAATGGAGCAGCAGTATCACGACGTGGTCGTTCTCGATCACCCGTTGGATTAACTCCCCATCCAGGCAGTCGATCGAATAGTCTATCTACATCACGTCCAACATCTCGTGCAGGTAGTCTATCACGTCAAGGTAGTGTAGGTCGTCAAGGGGGGAGAGAGTCAGCTGCTACCATCCAAGCATCTGGCAACGCTTCAGGTAACAATGTCAGCAATATCAACAGTAATAATGAACTATCATCAGCGGCATTAGCAGCAGGAGAGAGTGCAGCATTATATAATGCCAATCCATTACCATATTATAATGAACCAAACTTTGGCCAGTCTCTTCCTCAAGGGAGGGCAAGGAGTCCATCACCAGTTAGTCGTTTCCCGAATACAAACAGTATGAGCTTTGAAATGAGTCCTAATCAATCAATGAGTTTTGGTAACTTAATGGGTGATTCGTTTGATTGGGGTGTTGGTACTTCTCCGATCGAGCCTCAAGGAGGGTATAATGGCCAGGGCATGACACAGGGAAGAGGCAGGTCTCCATCACCAAGTCAACGGTATCCTCCGCCTCAAGATACACATGGATATTACAACTATCCACCACCGCCAATGTCTCAACAGTCTCAAGGTCCTCCACAAGCTGCGCCTCAGGTAGGTGGATACAATCCTTCTACGGGATATCATCCTAATGCAAGTGGTCCATCTCAGTATCAAGGTCACTATAACTCGTCGAATCAACAAGGTAGTAGCAGACGTCATTCAAGGTCATCATCTCCTTCTAGTAGGAGCTCAAATCTACCCCGTCGTAATAGTCAACAGGCTTTATTCCCTGAACATCATGTTCATAGTCCTGGACGTGAAGGTGGTCCTCAAGGTAGCGGAGGTCGTAGTAGAAGTCGATCAACAAGTCCAATTAAGAAGCCACGTCGATCATCACCTGAACGTTCATCTGTCTTTCGTGGTAATCCCACTCCAGGTCAGACGAACTTACCCCAAGAACTATTGTTGGCATTGGAAGAGGAGGATAGTGATACTAATTCACCACCGAATAGTCCACAGCCTAAGGTTAAGAAGGTTGTTAAGAAGAAGAGCGGTACCAAGAGTAAGAAGAAGGCATCTACTACCAAGTCTAATAACAAGTCCAAGTCCAAGGCCAAGGGTAAAAAGTCAAGAGGGAAAGAATTACCACCCTCCTCATCCTCTGATGCACTCTCTTCCAGTAACCTAGCCCTATCATCCAATCCAAGTATGTTACTAGATTCTACCCAAATTGATGCATGTTTACAAGATTTATCATTTAGGAAGAGTTATGAATTAGAACAAATGTTTAGTTTTATTAATACAGATGGTAATGGTATGGGTATGTCGTTTAATATGGGTTTTAGTGGCGAGGAGGGTGAAGATGGAAAGGGATATACACCTATTAATAGCTTCAGTAATGGTCCTGGTGAGACGAATGAAGGTATGGAGTACTTGTCAAGTCCGGCTAAGGCCCCCAAGTCACCCAAGGCAACGAGTCGAGACCCGCCCGTCGTTCATACTACTCCACCTAGCTATGGCGGTGGACATCATAATCAAGGTTCATCGAGTTATCCATCAAGCAATGGTGGTATGGTAGGTAGTTATTCTGCCAACACTACTCCACCTCCGTCATCATATGATAATCATCCACACCATATCCCAACAAGCTTTCCTAGTAAACGTATCAAGGTATCGACACGTCATACGTTACATCCATTAGCGTTGGATCTTACCAAACGTGGAAGTGGCGGTGAAGGAGGAGGTGATTACTTTAGTTTATTGCGTAAGTTGGCACCAGCATTTGTTGGTTTCCGATTCAAGTTACCTGAAATGATGGAAATGAGCAATGTCAGTGGAAGTAATGGAAGTGGTAACATCGTCGGACAGAGTAGTTCCCATTCAACACTACACATGACTATCATGGATGAGAATCAAATGATAATTGCCAAGCGTCGTATCAATTCATCAATCTGTGCCTTTGGCGGGTCATTACCTCCCCGAACTGTCTCTCCCACTCCATCGTATACTGCCGTGGCACAACCACCATTAATGGAGGAATCAACCGAGCAACGGAATGAACGATACACATACGAATCATCATTAGCATCCCGGTACTTTATGAAAGAACATTGTATCTCGTGGGATGTGGAGTTACATGAGGTTATTGCTCCCAAGGCTGGTACTCCCAAGGCTGGAAAGAGTAAGAAGGCCACTGCTGCAAGTGCTACTAGTACCCCCAAGACGAAGAAGAAGAAACAAATTGGTGTATTCAAGGCTGCTGATGCACCCGGTGGTGGTAAGTATTGTGCACCCGTCACGCCTAGTTCACCTGCTGAGGCTCCTCCACCGTCAACACCCGGCACTCCATCAAGTACTAAGACTACCAAATCCAAGTCCAAGTATCGGTGTAAGTTGTGTGGATTACCCAAGCAGAATCACAAGTGTACATACAAGAATCAAGTCGTTAGGTCAATTGGTACCATGGTCTATCCTGCCGTGAATGCATTCGTATCGAATGAGCCTGGACGGTTGGCACCGGCTTTAAGTGAGATGAATAACTTTACTAGTTTGTTGAGTCAGGATACTACCATGACGGGTAGTCAATCAAGTGTATATGGTGGACCTCTGTATCATAATCGTGGTGGTATGAACTTACTAACACCCGATACAAGTCATTGGGCCCCGACCACACCCGGTGGACTATCGACCATGTCAAGTTCTGATCCAAACTCACCGGCCACACCTCATCAAGCAAGTCGTAAACGTGATCATAATCATCTAATGATGAGTAGGACAATGTCAGCACTCTCACCTGGGTCACGTCATCATCATCCTGTCGTGCCACATGTACCAAGTATGCCACCAGCACCTGCCGGGGCTATTCCCAATGATGTTTTGTTCCGTGATACTATGGAATTGAAGATTCAACAGTACCGTACTGTGGGTGCTGTACGTTCCTCGGACTCCAAGACGACAGTATCGTCGTTACTGTCAAGTCCTCTCTCAAGTGTTGGTGGTGTTGTTGCTCCTCATACACCTGGTATGCCTCCTCAATCTACTACTCCTGCTTCTTCATCAGTAGCAAGTAGCAGTGCCGTTACCAAGGCAATTACCGAGTCTGTTACTGCCTACCGTTATCCACAAATTCCAACACCCTACACACAACGGAAGGAAATGGGTGATACACTCTTTGCTTTGTCACGTGAGGTACCCAATCTTGCCGATTCATGTGCAAGTATTCTGCGGGAGGCACGTGAAAGTGATGATTGGGATCAAGCCGTTGCCGAGTTGACTACACAGGTATTGATTGTATTGAAGTGTGAAGAGATGGATTATACACTTGATGGGTTGAGGAGACACTTGTTAGGGTTGGGTATTGCCTGCTAGTTTATGTTATTGTCGTTAGGAATTGCCTGCTGGTTATGTGATGTGAAAAAGAACTAGCTGTTTAGGGTAATTAAAGTGTCGTCCTGTCGTTGTGGTTGTGAGTTGTGATTATATGTTTGAATGAAATGAAGAAATTAAAGAATAAGATCGTTTAACTGCTACACTACTACTATTTGACTACCACAATGTAATAATCCTCCTGTGTACACACCTTTATACTCATCACCAGAAGACCTAAGACCTGTTGTTGTGAAGCTCATCGCAAATCTTAAATGATAACGCTGTTCTCTAATGGTGGTGTGCATGTGACACGAACTCAACGCGGTACTCGAATTGGCTAAATCGCACTGAACTGCCAATCAAGAGGGAACTCCCAATACTGCTCATTGTAATAACACGGTCAGATATCATCAAGGTATACGAGATGTTGTCAACGAAAGCAGTAACAGCAACAGAAACAATGGACTCTTCTTCTTCATATATCGGCGATGTAATCATGATCGAAGAAGATACTCATGAAAAAGATTTGAGCTGCCGAGTAGATGTCGATGTTGATAGGAGAATTGCAACACTTGAATCTGAGATTGCATCCCGACAGGCTGAGTTAACTCGTCTTAAATCAACAAGAGTTGAAAAGAATAATGATGGGGGTCATATGATAGTGAATAACAACAAAGATACTGCCGCTGCCATTGAGGATACCGCAGACGATGATGATCATTCCAAGGACTCAAACATCAACGACGAAGACGAGAGTTACAATTCTTCAGTAGTAGAGGAGGAGGAAGATATCATGACCATAAAGAATGAAGCATCAGCAGTAAAAGACACTACAAGGCTATTACTAGGAAAGATGGCAGAACAATATCAAACGAATGAACAATTACGATCAGATGTTGAACAAATTAAAAATGAAATGGGAAGATCCTTAGCAAAGGTAACAGTAGAGAATATGGAACGTAGTAAAGCTCTTGAAATGAAAGATAAGTTGTATATTGACTTGCAGAGTAAGTATAATGATGTGGTGATGGCATTGGGAGAGGCTAATGATGATCTACGAAGAGTACAGATGAATGGAAATGAAAGAGAAGAGGAACTTATGTCAAAGATTCTCAAGTTGGAATTGGATTTATTTTCAAAGTCATCGCTGTGTCCATGTAAAGAGATATTATGATTAGATGTGTTACTTTACTGGTGAATTGATGATACTGTGAGGTGAGAATGAAGCAAGAGATACTAATATCTAGAGAAAGAAGAACACAGATGCGGATAGTAAAGTTCGGTATCTATATTATCGATACCACTAACACTATAACACCACAAACTACATTCCGTAACCTATGTTTCTTGGATAACAAACGACTAACTATCCTCTATGTTTAATTCTCTGTCCTCTAAGTCTAATACTACTTCCTCTGAATTCAGACCTGATCTGACTGATCGCAGTTACCACCACATGCTGCCTTTCGTGCGGTTTCGGCTGCTTTATCTGCCGCTGCTGTTGCTTTGTCAGCGGCATTGTCAGCTGCTGCGGTGGCCTTTTTAGAAGCTCCATTAGCTGCTGATGTGGCCTTATGGGCAGCGTTGTTAGCTGATGACGTGGCCCTATGAACAGGACCATACATAACCTCGGCAACGATGTCTAGAAGTTCTTACTTGCTCAAGGAGTCAACAATAGTACGCTCCTTATCAATATTAAACCCAGAAGGTGGCCAGCTGCAGTGTCCAGTATCCGTATCACAGGGTCCACACATTGGAGTGGACCACTTCGTATTCCCAGCTGTACAGTAATCGTGTCCGGCAGCAGTGGCCGCTGCACAACTCTTTCGACTACAGCTACCCTTATTATTATCTGCCTCCATCACAGCAACAAAGGCATCAGCCTTTGCTTGGCGAACAATATCTTTGATTTCTTCTGATGTAGGCTGTGTAACACCACGGAGAGTTGGTGTCTTGTCGGCTGTGGTATGATGGAGACGAGAGATAGAAATAGAAATAGAGGATTGGTAAGCAGAGAGAACATATCATGTGATACTTTTTGCAAATCATATAGCCACAACTGATACTTACCCGAAGCGCCGACGACCAACATAAGAAGGGCAGCTTTGCTAATGATATTCATCTTTTAAAAAGGAGTAGTAGTAGGAGAGGAGGATGATGATTTGATACGATTTGATGTTTCGAGCAACTGATTTGAGAATTATGAGAGCACAAACTGCGCTAGTATTGTTAGCTTTTCCTATCAACACAAAATCTTTCTCAACTACATCCTACGATTAGATCAACATCAAACGCGTGTGTCATTCAATAAAATGAAGGCCAACTTTTGTATTTCTGGATCTTCCATAATAGGGATAAACCCTCATTTGGCAATCGTTCTCATTGAGAAGAGGGCATGCTAATAATCCTCTCATCTGCTACTTACCATATGCCGAGTAATGCCTAAGATCATGCCGATACATCATGACCAATATGCTATTTTGTTAGACTATTGATATAAGGTAATCTACAGTACTGTTTAAGTAATTTACACTGTGCTAGTGAGCTAGGTTTTCATCTTCTTGCACTTGGATTCTCCTCTAGTTCTAGGATTTCTACTGCTTTTGTTGAGCGGCTGCTACAGCCAAAGAAAGTCGACTCGGTCGCTTTGTTGCAGTTGGTTTTGCTTGACTTGCCACCGGAGCAATCTTCGACGGATGAGAG
>Ga0214478_100306_pt1 | contig 28550 bp, 22 predicted proteins | sample M1_20Mar14CPVII9_2_FD_178001 | JGI IMG/M metagenome (GOLD analysis project Ga0214478, IMG submission 178001) | Marine eukaryotic communities from Monterey Bay, California, United States - M1_20Mar14CPVII9sort6BwellD7 | ecosystem: Environmental > Aquatic > Marine > Unclassified | place: USA... | reverse complement strand
TCAATGGTTTGTCCAAGAAGTTAAGTACCCCGTCATCCTCCAGGGTGCCTACCAAGAACAAGAATATTGCCTCTCTCACCATAAATGAGTTAATGGGCATGTCTACGGGCGAGGATATATCTAATGAGGAACTTTATGAAATCTGTAGAGCTCGTCTGGACCCTTCTGTCATGTTACCCCAGCCAATTCACAAGGAACTTACTATTGAGGATAAGAAGTTATGGGCAAAGATGTCCCCCGAGGGTAGAAAAGGTATTGTCAAGTGGGGATCCAGCGGTGGTAATAGCAATGAGTCCGTGCCGAGGAATACACCCAACTACCCCACTAATCCAAGTCCTTCACGTCCGTCACAACGTAGGGCCTACGTCACTGATCAACAGCCTACCATCCTGAATGAACCAGAACCGGTGAATACTACACCACCACAAGATACCCCGGTGAGGAGTATGAATGCCCTTACTATCATGAATGCAGTTCACAACCCTATCTCTAGAGAAGAACTGTCTGCCAGTGGCCGAGAAGACTTAATCCAGCGTCCATCCAAGGAGGCTCCGTTATCAGCAGGTCATCCAAGTCGTTTCTTATATGACGGCGCTGATCTTTCTTGTGGAGATGCACTCACATCAAAAGATGGGGAGGATGCTCTAGAAGGCATTGAACGTTCAATGCAACTTGATGATGAAGATCGTAAGCTGAGGCTCAACGTTTTGCGACGATCACAAGAGAAACAGCCGAGTAACAATCCTTCTAGTAGCGCCTTAAAGAAACTATTGGGTTTTGGTTCAAAGAAAAGCGGTAAGGGTGAATACAAGGTGTACAAGAGTGTCCGTCCCCCTGATGATGATGGTGAGTCACCCCCTGATTCCAAGATGGATGAGGCTAATCAAGTGTTGGATACTCTTCGTGAGAGTGATGATAATACTGAGGGTGACGAGGGTGATGCAGTACTTGGTAGAGATGACGGGGAGCAAACAGAGAATGGAGATACATTGCCCATCACTATCGATGGAAACATTATTGAGGGATTCCAGAGCCGTATGCAACCAACTTTCGACCCTGGAGCTGAACAGTACCATGTCGGGGAGCTATATGTCCTACAAGATCAGTTGAGCCAACATCAACGGGAACGGTATCGACCCTTCCAGGATGAGAATGCCAACAACGGCATGTATGGCATTGTTGATGGGGGTAGCAACCAAACTCAGTGCGGATTTTCATTCCAAGAATTAGGCTTGTCGAGCTGGACTGACCGATATGTTAAGACAACCTCACTGAGTGGAGTTAGAGAAGAAATGAGGGTAGGAACTCAGTTTGCTATTGCTGTAGCCTCTAACGCAGATGGAAGTAATGTAAGGGAGGTCAAGGTTGTGGTACATGAGGGAGCGTGTGCACCTGGTTCACCTCACTATGAGGGTAATGTAGGAGTCGAGGGGTCAATTGGAGGAGAATCGGTATTGAGCATCCTACAAATGCAAGATCAAGGCCTAGTGGTTGATACATCGCCAAGAAGCGAAGGAGGTTACCAGTGTGTATATGTCCCAGGTCGCAACATCATCATCCCCCTCTCGATTCGTGATGGGATAACTTACATGCCTTTACGACCGGCAGATGATGAGGATATCATTGAGATCGACGAGGTGATCACCCTCACGAGTGGAAGAAGACCATGGAGCCCGGGAGCCTATGACTCAGAAGCCGAGTATGATGATGTAAACGACTATACCGATAGGGGAGATGGCAGCGGTAGTGAAGATGACAACGATAACCCCAAGTGCCAAGAAGACCTTTCCAAGATGCTAGGTTCTGCTTCCCATATCATGCGCCTCACGCACCAACACTTCGGTCCAGGATCAAACTACGCGATCTATTGGGGAGACAATATGGTCACACCTCCATTGATGGGTGATGATATGTTGATACGCTGGTCACACTTTGTCCAAACGCATGAGAAATCTTACATCCAAGTCAACTATTTGGCTGAGCATCACCGTCTAGAAACTATACGTGTTATGCGGCAAGATAAAGTGTCCAAACATCTCAGGAAGACACTGAACATGCGCATCATACTCAATGCGGCAGTACATGACATGATTAAGGCATTGACCATCGTTCTGGATGTACCATGGAGCACCCCAAGTTGGACTGCGACTGACGTGAGCCATCCACATGGCCGTATGGAGAATGATTACACTATTCTCATGCATCCACACCTTATCATGTATCTTGATATCTACAACTATACGACACGTGATATCATCGAAGGATTAATGTTTGGGGACAAGGACAACTTTCACAAGGTCTCAACCTTGGACATGGTAGGTTTATCACCTATTGACTACGACCACAGACGCGCTTATAACGAAATACGACCGGGAACTAAGGGACCTCGTGACGGAATTACCGACAGCCCACCAAGTGTAAAGAATAACTGTGATGAAGAAGCATCATAATGGTTGGGGAGTGTTACAGAAACGCATTATGACAGATAAAAGGAGTCCCGATTATGGAGAAAGATACCGGAAAGATCCTTTCTTGTTGAACTTTAAAAGACCATACGTTTGTAAAGAATGCACACTGAGTTTGTGCTTATAATAATTTAGAATAAAGAATAAAGAGAGATTAATCGTTTGATTATACTTGTTTAGGATTGGTTATATATACCTCCGTGTATATCTATATCATCTAGGTTTACATAAGAGAACGGGAAGGCCACTCACCCTTCTTAACCTCTAGTTTACTGGCTTTGCTGGGCTGCCAAGTAACCTTGCTTGACGCAACAAAGGACTACTATTATTGGGCTGATGGATAACCTTGTTCATCGCAATACAGTACATTAATACATTACAGAACAAGTCGGTTTCTGTAAGAAAGATAGAAGAAAGTGCACATGCGAGTGTGGTTTTAGTTTTGTAGGTTTATGCGTCTCACTACTTAAACACACACTCACACAGGTAATGACTACTCAACTACATACTAACAATACTAACTACGATACTATCCTATTACTAATGATACCATATCCAGTTAGAGAGAGAGATTGCTATAGTTGCCTGTAAACGACATGGCAGTATCTTTAAGAATAAGTAGTTATTTCACAGAGCCATCGAGGCAAAAATATTTATTTTATCTCATCTGCCTCTTGTATGTGATCGGTACATCAATCGTCGTCATATTAGAGCCCTTTATTACATTACCATGTAATGATGATGGTCATCAATCAGAAACCGAGTTCTTGAATGTACTATACCATTTAGATAAATGCGATAACATCCGATATCCGATTTTGTTATTCATGACAAGATCAGAAACAGTACGAGGACGGCATCTCTTGATGGCTGTCTTCTTTGGTAGCTTGATAGGATATGAAAGAAGAAGTAGTGATAGACCAGCTGGTATTAGTGAGTTCATTTATTGTATTCTATTTCAAAATGAGAAATGGTGATGTATGTATTTGAGTTATGTATCCAAAAGAATACACATATTATTATGCATCTAATAATAATATCATATCATGACAATAATCACCACAGGAACGATGGCTTTGGTGAGCTTAGGTTCTGCATTATTCACAATCAATTCTACTTTTGGTTTCCTCTCTGGACCAATGGTGAGTGTTTTCATGTAGTGTTGATTGCAACTGACTGTTTATCTCATATGATCGGTGCTTATATCTATATCAACACGAAAAACAATGTACACATAACAATGAATACAATTCAACTATTGAGGCTTGGGATTCTAGTAGAGTATCAGCGGCTATTCCGTCAGGTATGTCAAAGATCAATAAACATTTTTTTTGATCAAAACTCCATTATGTCATCGGCAGGTTCATCATCTCATCGATATCTCCTTACCATATCTTAGGCGTTGGATTCTTGGGCGCAGGATTAATCGTTAAATCAAGTGAGGTAGATCCCAATACAGGAGAAAGGCATCATCTAGTTCAGGGGATAACTACTGCGGCAGCAACTTGGTTGAGTGCTGCAGTCGGTATTGCATGCGGCGGAGGTATGTATGTCGTTGCCGCTTTTACTACTGCATTGAACTTAGTATTGCTGCGGTTTGGACCAAGAGCAACAATATCTGATGATAGTAGTATAAATAGTCGTCAAAACAATGTATCAAGTGAGTTTCAAACGTTGGTAGGTCGAGATGTCGAAACGGGAGGACGAGAACAACAGAGTAGAGCATCATATTCGTACGGAACAGAACAGAGGATTGCCGAAGAACAAGTAGTAAAGACTCCAGGATCTACTCGTAGTCGATCAAGTCGCATCACTCGAAATAAGCCTTCACTAATGTAATTGGTTGTAATACTTACTTTGCAAAAAAGATATACAAGAATGGGGTCTAATGTTGCAAAGTTGTACAATAGGCAAATTATCTTTCTCATACATACCAAACCTTAGAATTAGACTTCTAAATGAAACGGCTCAACTCCTTGTAAGCACAAATATTAACTAGGTAGGTACAACTCTACTGAAGATCTGATAAAGAAACGCTTTTGAGTCCAATTCTTGCCATGTCGCATTAGGTACCACTACGACATGTGCTGTTAAAACAACACCACATATTTGTGTCTCACAGCGAACCGCCGGCCGCCGGCATTCCATAATCCATATCGTAGATGATAGTACCTAGAATCTGTTGAACCACCCAACCATTATTCAAGTTCATAATAACATATATAGACTGCTATTTCATCTTGTTGAGTATTAACTAAAGCGGCGACAAAAATAAACGAGTTCTCCATAGCATAAAAATACTCTTGGTCGTCTTATCATTGCAAAGACGTACGTCTAGAGAGCTCTCGAAGCAATCATTCCTCTCAGGATAATTTATATAACCATCATCTTCATTACAACATAACAAACATCGTTATCATGGACACATCAATTAGAAAAATCGTCATTACAGAAGATGAGGACTTGGATCTCGATAAATTACTTCTGGGTGATAATTCGGGTGTTGTTGCAAATCCTATTCCATCTCGACCTCATTCATCACCCGGGAGTGCACCCTCCTCTCTACTGCATGCAGTACAATCAACATCATCTAAAACCACAGTAATAAAAGATAAAGATACACCAACTACACCGATAGTAGTATTAGAGGAAGAGGAGGAAGACGACGAGGGATTAGGCCATTGGATTCTTCCGGAACCAGGTGCAAGAGAGGCAATATCTAATCTCAAGAGGGTGCCCTCCAAATCTATTCTCAAGAAAACATCTAGTTATGGTAATTTTGATTTAGTATCATCACAATCTTCCAATATGACTAATAGCAAGAAAGGAGGTTTGGGAAATCGCAAAGGATCCCGTTTATCATTTACTAATCTGTTAGATGTCTCATCTACATCAATGGGTAGTAGTACTGGAAAGATAAATAATAATAGAAGTCAGGTACATAATGACAACCAGCAGGCATCACCATTGGATTCATCACTCTCGGGTGGTGTAAAAAGAAGAACTAAGCAGGCATCTTTCCTAAGTATGGCATCGTCCAACTCTAATCATTCAACGGGGAGTGGTAGTAGGTCAAATGCACTTGGATGGGATTTGGATGATTCATCATCAGGTATTCATCATCATGCGTCTTCTCCTACATCTTCTCCACGGGTTGGGAAGTTTTTACTGAACGGTCTACCCCCTCCATCAGTGCCATCCCTCTCTTCATCATCAAAACCACAACAAGTATTAACATCAACATCTGATGGTGGAGTTGTTAGTGCCGATCAAGCAGCGGGGATATGTGATCGTAGTAGTAGACATTCATCCCAAGCTTCACTAGGGGATAGTAATTCGGTACCAAGAATACGACGGAATGTTTCCTTCCACTCAGTAGATGTAAGAGAATACGATCGAACCGTAGGGGATAATCCAAGTTGCAGATCAGGACCTCCGGTAAGTGTGATTGTGTAGTCAGTTTGTTTGGTACACTTCTTTGGTTTCACCTATTCTAACTATTTCTGCATTATCCCTTTCCACCCTTCTTATTCAAACAGCTTTCACTTGATTGGTCCTATTCCAAAAAGTATGAAAAGAATATCGAAGAATATGAATTACAACGCTCAACCGAGCGTGCCACCAAGCTTTCCCAGATACATGTGAATAAGTACAAGAGACGGAATCTATTAGCCTTCCACTGGGGACATTCCGAGGATGAGTTGAAGGAGGCAAGAGGTTCTACCAAGAAGATACAAAGACAACGTAGTATGACTCAGATGATGCTGCCAATCCACTTGGCGGAGGAAGCTGTAATTTCTTTCAAGAAGTTTATCAACAAGAAGAAAGGCAAGGAAGAAGACGAAATATACAGTGACATGTCAAATAGTGGATCAACGAAGGATATCACTAACTCACATCGCGGTGCTGAGGATCTTGAGATACCATCAAGTCAGACAGCATAGAATGTTGGTTCCATTTTTGATATCTTTGTGCATTTTACAATGGTATAAACCATTGTATCACTAGCAGCAGATAGCCATACTGATATATTAACAACTGAGTTACAACTTTCTCTCATTAAACATCTACTAATAAAGGAATACTACACCTTCCCCTCTCCCAAGTAACGATCTAGAAGTTTCAAGAAAAACTTATAAATTTCATATGTAAAAGTAGTTGGGATGGCTCTCTGGTTACTATTATGATGTTGCTATGATAAAATAATTACACCGGCGCCATTCTTTCATCATATATATGTTAACAGATAAAGAGTTGTTTCATTCGATTTGCAACGTTAGCCGTCGAGTATTCGAGGACGATACGTATAAGATACCACAAGGTCAACTCAACATTCAACATCAAGAATATGATGGCACCGCCATTCTTTTCATTTGCCCTATTCATATGCCTGGTAGATGGAAGCAGATATAGCAAATATCGCGCAGCAAGTGGATTTACATTTCATTCGCCATCATCATCATCGTCATCATCATTATTTGCAACTACTCGTAGAAGGCCACAGACATATAATACACATTACTATCCAAGATTATGTGCACAGCCACTAAATAGAAGAATAAACTTACAGTCGACATCAACTGATGGTGAGATTGATACATCCGCTATAATAGACGAAGAAGGTGACGATGATATAATAATACCACCACCAGCAGCAGCAAAACACGAGAAAGAAATAGATAACGATGATGCATACTTTGATAAAATGTTTGATGACCTTACCACACAGTCCAAAAAGGTTCAAAGTAGTAGTAGTAGTAATGATGATGAAGATGAAGCTGGTGAAAGCGAAGGAGAAGAGTGTGTCAAATTGATAGATTTTATAGAACAAACCGTAGGGATACAAACTTTAGAAGAAGATAACGAAGAAGGGGAAAAGAAACGACGCGGAGGTGACAAACCCAAAAAGGATACTACTACTACTAGCTCTCAGCAGGTTCTTAATGTGGATGATGATATAGAAGAAGTTGATTCCAATAATTTACAAGGGTATGCATCCGAGGATGGTGATGAGGTATTAGACATGAGGAATCCACAAACTCACTACACTGCCTCGAATGAATTCACAATGGCTAGTGAAATTGCATTCGATTATCCATCATCTCTTGATTTAAAGACCCAATCATCAATAAAAAAGGAATGTACTACGGCAGCAATTATGGAGGAGCAGCCACCACCGAGTGTTAATGAAAAGAGAAGTGCACCATACAATGTTGTTTGTACACATATCACAGCTGACTTTGATACCCTGGCGAGTGCCATTGGGTTAGCTAAATTATGGAGTTTGGGTATTTACGACGAAGCGATTGCATTAGAAGAGAAAGACAATCCAGTATACGGTCCACTACCGACATATGTCGTCCTTCCTCGGGGTGCACATCCTGATGTACAACGATTCCTATCATTACATAAACACTTATTCCCAATTCGAAGTCTCAAATCATTACCTGGCTTTTCGGATAATGATCTTAAGAAGGGTAATAAGAAAAAGAACAGTGACAATCCAAGAGAAGGATTACAGCGGGTAGGATTGGTCGATGCACAACGTCTTGATCGATTAGGTCCAGCAGATGTCCTTCTTCCGCACGCTAAATTAGGAGTTACAGTAGTTGACCATCATATGGACGCCGAGAGTGATATTGAGCAAGTTAGGAATTATGTAGTTGAGAATGTTGGTTCAGTGTCGACTATGATTGCTGAAAGAATAAAAAGTACTGGTGTGGAGTTGACAGAGGCCGAGGCGACAATATTAGCATTAGGGATTCATTCAGATACGGGTTCTTTGGTGTATGATTCAACGGTAGGTTTATTGATTCACTGTTTGTTTGGCAGTATCATTTCAACTTGAACTCATCTCATCTATTCGCTCTAAATAGACCCCAAAAGATGCAAGCATGCTAGGATGGGCAATGAGAATGGGCGCTAGTCAGACGGCTATTGCTGAGCATGCTAAGCCTACATTAAGTGATGAACAGCAAAGTGTATTGACACAAGCTCTAGTCAATATAAACTCGACTACTGTACACGGGGTGACTATATCCACTGTCTTATTGAGCGCAGATGGTTTTATTCCAGGACTTGCATCAGTCACAAAAGATGCTCTAGACTTGAGCAGTAGTGATGTGTTTCTACTTGCCGTTTGTTATGAGGCTAAACGCTCCAAAGAAGGTGGAGGAGGAAAGGGAAAGAAAAGCAACAAGAATGAAGGTGGTAAGAAATCAAACAACGATGATAGGCTGCACAAAGCAAAGCGCAAGACTGTAAAAGCTTTGGCTAGTCGGTATAAAGCGGACAGTGTAAAAGAGGCTCCACAGCTTCTTCCTGTAATAAGCGGTGATCTTGGTAGTACCGGATCACAAATGATCAACTCAGACAGTTGGAAAGGAGGCGAAATAGCCTTCCAAAGACAGAGACTAGCTGCTACATTTGCCTTTTATGATACTGACAGAAGTGGCTTCTTGGAGAAGGAGGAGATTGCTCAAGCTCTGACGGCTGCTGGTTTCATAATATCAACAGTGAGTTATTGGAAAGACACATATGTCATACTTATAATTGTTTCTTCTTCACTAACCACTCGGCAATGTTTAACTTGTACACAGGAGAACTTTGACTCCTTGATATCTTCAATTGATACCAACGGTGATGGAAAGATCGATTTTGAAGAGGTGAGACTAAACGAGTTACTATCCTTTGAATGACTGCAAAGTGTACTTTACTGACACAACTATTGCTCCGCTTATACAGTTTGTATACTTTTATACTGATATGGAAGAGCAGAGAAAATGGGAAGCACTACGTGCAGAAATAGAAGGTAATCTTCCAAGCACACCGTCAACGATGACGATAATAGGGCGTGTTAAGGCAGGGGTCAATGTGAGAAATGTAAATCTCAATACCCTCTTTCAGCAATACAATGGAGGGGGACACCCAAAAGCTGCATCATGTACAGCAAAGTTAGAAGACGAGAGCGAGGCAAAGGAAGTACTCCAAGGATTGGTGGATGAGGTGATAGATTCAAGTCTAGAGCAACAATTGACTGTTGGAGATTTCATGCAAAGCCCTGTGCTATCTGCCAAGCCAACCATGACAGAGAAGCAAGTAGAAGACCTCTTCATTCGTTATGATGTTCGTGCACTTCCAGTAGTAGATGATGACAATCAAGTCATTGGACTAGTCTCTTATAAGGAAGTAGCTGCAGCAAAGATGAGACTCATAAACAAACAAGAGAAGAGAATACGGCAAATGGAGAAGATGGCAGGAAAGTTGTGTTCAGCATAAGTCTCGACAACTTGGCTGTTTTATTTGACCTTAGTTTGCCTTTATTGATTGCCCTTTCAAGTCGTTATGTACTAACATATGTTATAATCTCCTCTCTTTCATTTTCATAAACTGTGATAACGCGCATCTTTCAGCACAAGGAAAAGAGCTTCCAGAAGGTCTCTCCAGGCCTTTGGAGAGTGCTCTAAAGGGATGGATGAAACAGCATGTACAAACCGTAGAAGCAAGTCTCACAATGGCTGAGGTACAAAATATATTACTAGATCAAGATGTAGGTTGTATACCAGTAGTTATGGATAACACCAAACAGCTGATAGGAATGGTTACCAGAACAGACCTTCTTAGACAGCATCGATACTACAATTCTCTTCACTATCACAACAAAGGTTTCTCTGATTCGATAGCGGGTAAGTGATATTACTTTGATACTAATTTGAATTGTCTATTCGCACATACTCACTTCTTTGTTTTTATATTATACGAATGTCTCCTTGCAGCTCGCAAACCAATAATAGAGCTGAGAAAGAAGCTAAAGAAGTTTGATGTGGAGTTTTAAGCCTGTGTAGCTTAAGTTAAACAAATGTCTACTTTTATACTTTCACATGAGTAATCCTCAGAATGAATATATCTGCACTATCATCTCTAATCTCTCTCTAATACTACATATTCAATTTTCAGTGAAATAATAACCCTAGTGATCTCTGCCAAAGAAAAAGGAGACATCCATATGCAGGGAGCGTTGATATCCATAATTGAGTGTTGTTACCGTTCCTGCTAACCCCAAATTTGATCAACAAACATACATACAGTCAACAGATACCCGCATGACATCGCTCCACTTTTGGTATCCTATTTTGTTAGGAGTTAGGGGCCACTGTGCAAATATTGGCCACCGAATTTGGTGAGGAGGGGCCAATAATTGATGTCAACAAAGTTGGGAAGGCTCATTCTAGACCAGAATTGCAAGCTGAATCGAGGTAATGCCAAATTAGGATCAAATCAAACATAGGAACTAGTATTTAACTACTCAAAATCCCCATAGTGAACAGGGCTGAAAATGCATGGTAATATAGGTAGTGCTGCTATTTGTACAGATATATTATCTACATCCATCCTAGCCTGTAATTAAACTATAAATATGTATTAGAAGAAATAATAACGAATATTTTACCATATATAATCTAGTCTATTGCAATAAATCGAAGATACACTATATCATTTTCACTAACAAACACACTATAATAGGATACCCAAAGTGGAGCCATGTCTTTTTTATTCCACGTGTTCGTAGTAAAAAAGGTCAAACCAATTGCTCAAGCTAAGATTCTATGGATGAAGAGTTAACTTATGCATTAGGATCATGTCTTAGATATTGAAGTATCTATAAGTTTATTAGTTTAGTTTATTGGTTTGCTTCAAGAAAACTGAGGAAAGATATCAATCAAGTGATCAACTAGCCTCGCCTCAATTTGATCTCGCTCTTCCTCATATATCTCATCCAATATATTGTTACGAATTTGCCATTCTTCAACTGCTTGCGTAATGATTCTAAAGTTTTGACCGTCAATTTTACCGGGCATAACTCGCTGTATATCTTTCCCATTTAATATTGATACTATCTTCTTCTTACCAAGCAATAGAGGTCCGAGATGCAAGGTGTTTTCTATCAAGGAAACAATGTCCTTGTATTGTTGAACAGACTTTGGTCTGCTCTGTTGAGACGATGCAATTGATAGGACAAGTGTCTCTTTCCACATAATACCTATTGGCTTCATGGTTGAAAATACAATCCATCTAAGATCAGATAGCAACTTCTTATTTTGATAGATGTACAATTGAAGAGAGGGATCAGGACTTATTGCACTATTGATTACAGGGTGAAGCATCATTGTTTGAAGTGGAGTCACTCCCTTGAGAATAGTTTCAATCATTTGTACATCGGCTTTTGGGCGTTTCATTGCACCCAATAGTTGATAAAACAGTTCTTCTTTCTTCTTGCTCTTCTTAGTTCTTATGTTGGTTGGCATTTCGTCATAAACTGGCTTGAAGAATGCCGAATACCAAAGCAGTCTTCGTTGTGATAAATCCCACTCAAGAGTGGGATAGTTCAAAAATATACTTGTTATCAATGTCTGTGTATTCTGTAATGTAACCAATCCCAAGGTATATAACTCCATATTGTCACAGTTTTGTCTTGGAAATCTTGGCTTCTCTCTTAGAGGAAATACAACATCAATCAACCCAATCTCAATAAGAAGAAGTATGCCTCTACTGGGATCTCTCGCTAATGAACTGAACATATCATCCATAGCACTACCGATGGCATCTCTTGAAACCTTCTGTTGTAATGCCATGCGTACTCGAACATCCATGGCAGCCTTCTTCAGCGTTGGACTCATTTCAAATGATAGTTGTGCAGCAAATCGTACCGCCCTCAATATTCTCGAAGGGTCCTCTAACAATGTTGGCAATGGCTTCTTTGGTGTCATTATTCGTTGTAAAATTAAGTCTCTTACACCCTTCTCAGTCCAATCCTCCACCTGATTGGTATTTATATTGTAGTATAGTGCATTGATTGTTAGATCACGCCTCCAAGCATCTTCCACCGCTGACGCTACATTAATCTGAGAAGGCACACGTGAATTCTTGTCATACTTCTCAGACCTTGATCGACAAAAGTCTACATCAAACCCTGATATAATCAAATTCGCATTCTGCAAATGATCGGACTTTCCCTTACTTGCATTAGGTTGATGTAATCTATATTCATCTTCACTATGTTCTTCTTGGATGTATCTAACAACAAATTCTGCAAAATCTTTCCCTGATATATCACTCAAGACTAAATCAACATCTCTGCTCGGTGTATTCTTACCATAAATTAACTTGTCACGGACCCTGGAGAATAGTACATATAATATGAGTTGTTCATTAAAAAAGAAACACCATATCATACGAGATACACATATGATAACTCACCAGCCACCAGCTATTCTTATTGTCGTAGATTTGCTATACTTTTCTTTCACTCTAATTAATAAAGAAATAAGTTCTTCTTCTTGTGATGTCATATCTAAATTTGCCACTGTACGTACTTCTTGATAAGCATCATCGTATATACTATCAAATTGTGGTAATATATTATTAATTGATCCAATATCTATTGGTTCGATTGATATAATCTTTTTGGGTAATTTCATTTGTATTTTAGGGCGTTTGGGTGTGTTGATATCGAATAGATTGGCCGCTGCAAAGGCAAGAGCATCAGCACTAAATGTTTCACCTAACTGGGCAATTACTTGGTTGAACATTTCCGGTGAGAATGCAGAACAAGATGTTGGCGTATATGTTGTTAGTAAACAACATGGCAAACACCAAAATATTATCTTCTTAACCATAATATATTAGGTATTTTTGTTATAAGGAAGGACCTGGTGCCTGGTTGCCTGGTTGTGATTCGTAATTTGAGGAATGTTCAGGGGTTCTTTCACTTAATGATGATAATCACAACTGATATATATGTATACCTATCACCTACTAAGTACTTATATACCCTTGCAAAATTAATAATTATCGTATCTGTTACATAACAATAACAACTGATAAGTAACAAAGGATAATTGTTCGCCCGCATTCCCAATTATCAAAGACCCCCCTTTACAATATAGGTACATATTGAATATTATTCTACAATAAATTGCCGATAGTGCTCCTCTCTATGATGATATCACAAGGTCTCCTCCTCAAATATAGTATATTTATATTGCTCCTGCTACAGGTTGAGGCGTTCATGCCACCTGTCGGCGTTCAATCTACAACATTTTGGTAAGATATTATATATCCTTTTTTGATATCTTCTTTATGTATCTCCTCATCCTTATTCTTCCCACTAATGCAATTGCAATTCATATGTATTAGCCTTGGGAATAGACCATTTTCTACACAGTGTTATGCAAAGAACAATATGCCCCCTGGAGTTGGTGGCGGAATAAAGAACAACAATAATATTAAATCAAAGAAGAAAGTTATTACTAGTAAAAAGAAGGAGAAAACTACTGTCACCGGCAATAATGCCAAAGCAGATTTGGATTGGGGGAAGATAATCGTTGCATTCCTTACTCCATGGAGAAACCCAAATAGTATCTTTTTATACATGTTGATCATTCTGAACATACTAGGGAATATGAATCCTCATGTCGACTAAATAGAATCCTTGGATCAAAAACAATACACAAAGATATTATGAGGGAGTAAGAGGGAGAAGATAGAAATACGAGCTTGCAAAATATTTTAAGGAGTTGACGTTAGTGATTATACCGTGTAACAATACCAAAGGGAGGTAGTAATCTATATGATACACACCGACATAACACACAAATTATGATAAAAGATAAGTATGGTACCTTACTCTAATCATTTATAACATTGGAGTGAATTAGTTCCAGTTGAACAATATTATATTATGAGTAGCACAGTGGATCTAGTACCTTCGCCTTTTGTGCTTGTTTTTATTTCCTCTACCTCTACCACCTCTTCCTCCGCCTCTACCACCTTCTTGTTGATTCCTTCGATTCTCTTTCCTTCTCTTTTCCTGCATAGTTTTGTTTGTCTTGGCGAGTTCTAGTTCTTCTTGCATTTCAGCTTTTGTAAATGGCGTACCGCTTCCAATCGGTATCTGCATCTTGATTAACTTTTGGATATAATACACATAATCCATATCTTCTGGAGCACAGAAGGAAATCGCTTTACCCTCTTTGCCAGCTCGGGCAGTCCGACCAATTCTATGAACATATGCTTCTGATTGATTTGGTAGTTCAAAGTTGTACACTCTCTTGACATCGGGTATGTCTAAGCCTCTTGCAGCAACATCAGTAGCAACAAGCACCTTGATTTCACCGGATTTGAAGGCAGCTAACGCTCTATCACGAGCAGGTTGAGATTTATTGCCATGTATTGAAGCAGCCTTTATACCCTTGCTAATCATGGTCTTACTTAGCCTCTCCATACCGTGCTTAGTTCTACCAAAGACTATAGCTCGGTCATTATGGTTATCTTTCAACATTGAAAGGAGCAGGTCCGTGCGCTCCGAACGTTTAATATAATGTACTTCTTGTTGGATCTTATCTGCCGTTTTCCCTGCTCTTGCTACACTGACTCTCTCTGGGTTTGTTAAGTAATCATTTGCAACCTCATTAATTTCTTTGGACATGGTAGCAGAAAACAGCAATGTTTGTCGTTTTCTAGGGAGCATCTTAGCAATCTTATTCAGATCACGGCTAAAGCCCAAATCCAACATTAAATCAGCTTCATCAAGTACCAGAAATGTAGTGTCTCTTAGTGATAATGCACCTCTATCCAGCAAGTCAACGAGACGCCCTGGTGTAGCCACTAGAAGATCTGTTCGTTGCGATTTGAGTTTATTCACATGCGTATTGATATTCTGACCCCCAACAACCACAAAGGTATTCAGCTGACTTCCATAAGTCAATGTTCCTAGCTCAACTGCAATTTGATTTGCAAGCTCTCTCGTAGGGGCAAGTACTAAACCACGAATAGGGCGCCGTGAGTGTTTGTGCATTACATCGGGAGGAATGCCATCTAACATTTGAGTGACCAGGGGCAAACCAAAGGCGAAAGTCTTGCCAGTTCCCGTTTGTGCTGTTCCCATAACATCTCTATAGGTATTGCCTGTTGTTGTATCGGAGTTGGTTCAGTTATCCCCATCTCACTTAAACGGGATACCATGCTGGCTGATAAGCCTTGAATGTCACTGAAGCTTACATTGGTTGATGTCGCTGTATCATCACTGTCACTATTGACTGTTGATTGTATTTGCTCAGTAACTGCTTTAATTCTACTTTCCACTTGTCTGTTTAACCCCGGAGATGGTATACCTTCAACTAACAATGTTGCACGCTTCTTTTTGACAACTTTAGCCATACCAGCAATCTTTTGCTTCTTCTTTTGTATTTCCTTTTTCTCATCTTTGATGCCATCACTATTACTTAGCAAGCGCTCAACAAGTTCCGCCTTCTTTCCTCCAATTTTTAGCCCCTGATGCCGTAACAACTCCTTTAGTTGCAAGACAGTCATACTATCTAGATGATCCGTTAATATACTACTAGTTTCTTCTTTGGGAGATATAGTTGAGTGGAGGAGAGTGGAGTGACGATTGATGATGATGGATGACTTTCTACAATACATATGTTTACATGTCGTCATGAACGCTGTTGTTTGTTTCAAGCAACCGATGAGAAATATACCCAATGGTATAGATATCATATCAAGCAGTTTCATTGTTAAGATATCTCAATAATTAGATTGGCGATGCCTCTATTGTTGTTATTTGGCATCATTCAGATCCTGTTATGATTTAGATTGTTGATGGGCAATAATGAGTGATAGTGAAGATAGACTAAGGGCAGGGCACTGGCGGGGGCACCTACTCTCACAAATCCTGCTGAATGCTGTCTACTTGCCTTGGTAACAATATCATCGGCTGTCGGCTATCATTAATCATATTGTCAATATAGCATCTAGTGCGTTGTTTTTTCGATTGTCCGGCGGCGACACATAACTGAGAAGACTATCTGCAACAAAGTTTTTTTAACCTCTGATAAGATATCGTAAAAAGACAAGGTGTACCTTCTCATATCTATATCCACCATTGAATTATCTATAGAATAGATACAAGGGAATTCAGTTATATGATTATATGTATCAATCACTTACATACACTAGCGGATATCTACAAATTGACGGGGAAGAAGTAGCAGTAACGGCGAATACCAACACCAACAACAAAAAGAACAACATCAACACCAACAACAATAACAACAACAAAATGAAATCAGAAAAAGGAATATACATCCGTTATCTTTGCCTGCTGGCATTGATCATATACAAAATATATTTTATACTACATGGATTATCACAATTGAAGAATAAACAAGGAGAGATGGGTGGTATTTTCATATGTAACAACAATAACAATGTATTAACAAAGTGCAATGGATTAGATGATTATAATACTTGTGGCAATGGCATTGAATGTATTGCATCAAGTTGTGGGCGTCCACTCTTTCCTGGTATTGGTATATCATATGCTGGTACAAAGGACCCTTACGATGAAAATGCGGCAACATCCATCGAGTCAATAATAACATCTTTGGCAATATTCTATTCATTAGTGCCGTTAATATTGCAGTTATACTTTGGCATACATTTTCTAGCATGGGGTAACTTAGTTTCATTGACTAGGTTGGGTATTATGGGATTTCTTTCAGTTATGAATGATGCAGTGTTGAAGAATATTGTGAAACAGAATCGTCCAATTGGTAGCTGTTTATATTTCCATTCGTATGGGATGCCAAGGTGAGTTGTTAGTATGAGTAAATGAGTGATTGTTTTGATTCAAACAAATGCAAACATTATCTCACCTTATACTTAATATTCTCTTTCTTTAGTGGTCATGCTGCAACATCAATCGGTTTACTTACTTTTATACTTTTAGAACTGTTAATGTATCATCCAAATGTCAAAGGGATCAAACAAGCTAGGGTAAATTCTAATGCAACAACTACAACACGAGCAAATGTTGCTCCATCATATACAGACCATACATTCACATGGGGCTACGGTTGGCAACAACGAAAGAGTGATAACGATTTAGGTGAATCAATGTTAGAATCGGGTGTTGATCAACCGCATAGAGCATCACCACATTCTCTAGCTGATACCGATTCAACATTTGCAACCGAGGAAGGAACAGTACAATCAAATATTGTCAAGTCAAATCCACCGCGAGGGAAGTATCTACAGTTGAAATGGATGCATCATTACTATGCTGCCATGTGGACGATAGTTTTATTACCCGTGCCACTATCTCGGCCCTATTTACATGATCATACAATACAACAAGTATGTGTTGGTTCAATAGTGGGAGGTATACTGGGTTGTATATGGTACTTTTGTTTTATTCGAGGTTGGCTATTCCGCGGGGATAACAATAATAGAGGATTGATGAAGAAGTTAGTTAACAGTAAGTTTGGAAAGTCTGTCGGTTTGAATTTGGGTATTGATCGTTGGCGGTTTCCAGACACTGGTTGTGATTTTATGCCTCAAGGTTGTGACGGCCTTGAACCAGTGGAATCATTCTTCTCAGGAAACGAGGGAGACGATGATCAAATCAGATCGAATGAATCTTACTTTATGGATAACTGAATCAATAATGACAATGGCTAGCAACTACTGAGGGGTTGTAGATGTGTTTACGTTGCGTTGTTCAGAGTTTGTTTATGAATTCTGTCTGAGCAGATCTAATGTGATTGCCTTCTCTAGAGAGATATACATTCTTCTTATTAGATTGGACATGGGGCTTTCTTATGAAGAAATACAGAGCTTCTTCTGATTTTCATTGGTAGTGGCCTCCTGATACTGGGGGGCTTCTGAAAAAGCTTCGCAATTTTTGTCACAGCAAATATTGAGAGGGCAGTACATAGATGGAGGAAAAGGTACTTAGTTCAATAGAGCAGCAGGTACCCAATAACATTTGATATAATATTTATATGATCTATATTGAGGTGCTCTTTTCTCGTGGACGACCTTTTTGTTTATTGTGCTCAATGACCCTCGGTCATTATTGCAATAATAATAGTAAACAATATTAACACTGTAACTATGGAACAAACTAATCTTCCCATAAAGCTACACAACTATCACCACAAGAAGAAGAAGAAAAAGAAGAATGGTAATAAAATAACTCAGCCGCCGCCGATGTCATTTCCTCCATCGACTATGTTCTGTGGTGAATGTTCAGAATTATCTACTACATCTCAACCTCCACCACCTCCTTTATCAAGTGCATTATTTACCACTATAATAGATGAGCCTTCGAACAATCAACAACAACAGCAAGATAATCCACAAGAGCCAAATGAAGAAGATAAAAGTACATTATTTTGCTCACCAATTGGCAGTAGTAGCAGTTCAGAACCAACAAAACCAATATCAGTAAGATCGCGTCTAAGAGTTAATGGTATATGCTGTCCATCCGAAGTGCCACCAATACGAAAACTAATCAAACCATTACCCGGAGTAAACAAACTAGGTATCAATGTAGCCACAAAGGTAGTATTCATTGATCATAATCCAAACATTATAACAGCACATGTAATCATGGAGACATTAAATGATAATAAGTTTGATGCTGTTATATTGAATGATGGTGGATCCGAATTGCAGATGAATGGTAATAGAAAAGAAGCAGAAGGATTAATATCACCCAATAATAGCTTTGATAGTGCATCAAGTATAGATAACTTACTTGGCAACATATCAAGATCAAATTATGTCGAAAGTACATTCTTCATACCTGGATTAATGTCACATACTCAAAACAACATGAAGAAGAAGTCTACATGTCCAATAAATAAATTGATACAACAAAATTTTAATAAAGATGAAGTACGTGCATATCATATACATGTTGGATCATGTACAGTGAAGGTTGAGCATGATCCAAATTTAGTCAGTGCTGAAGATATCATGGCTATATTAGTACAGGGTTTAAATAATGAAACTGTAGAGTTAGCACATGATGGTGGCGTTGAGGGATTGGCACTACCTATTTTACATAATAATGAAATCGAAGATAACGGAGCTCGGATGGACAATGAAAGGAAATGGTGTCGTGGATTAAAGTTCAATGTTATCATTAGTGGTATATTCTGGGTATTAAGTTTACTTAGCATGATTGGTGGAGATTGGGAAAATCTACAGTATGCAGGCATTGGGTCGGTACTATTTGGTTTACCACCTGTGATAATGAAGGCATTTTTGACGATTCGACGATGTCAATTTGATGCTAATTGCATGATGGTGATCGCCGCCTTTGGTGCACTTGCGTTAGGAGAGTTTGACGAAGCTGCATCTGTCTCGTTTCTATTTGCCGTATCAGAATGGTTAGAGGCACGAGCAACAACGAAAGCCCGTCGTGCACTTGGTGAGATTATATCTCTTCGACCAGATTATGCAAATATTGTGGATAGTAAGACTGGTAATATTGTCATCGTCCCGTCATCCAATATACCAGTGGGAAGTATAGTTAGTGTACGAACTGGGGATAAAGTACCTGCAGATGGTATCGTTGTTGAAGGAACATCATCAGTAGATGAAAGTAGTTTGACTGGAGAGGCAAGACCCGTGCATAAACATGCAGGAGATGAAGTGTCTTCTGGATCAATCAATGTAGGTTGTACACAGCTCGTTGTACGAACCACTTCTTCAGTTGGAGATTCCACTCTTTCTCGCTTGGTAAGTTTTATGATTGCAAAAACACACCCTATACGAAACAGCACATCTAACATACCTTCTGTTGTTCTCTCTTGTCTTTAGATTCAACTTGTTGAGGAAGCGCAAGCAAATACGTCAGAAACGGAAAAGCTTGTGGATAAATTTGCACGAAGATATACTCCATTTGTCCTTTTTATTGCACTGGCTCTCTGTACAGTACCATGGCTCTTTTCCAAAGAGTTGGGGAGATACTGGATGTTGAAAGGTTTGATAATTATTGTGATAGCATGTCCTTGCGCCCTGACAATTAGTACTCCAGTGACGTACAGCGCCGGATTGGCGGCGGCAGCACAGCGTGGTATAATTATCAAAGGTGGTAACAAGTTAGAAGCACTTGGTAATGTCAAGACAGTCTTGCTCGACAAAACAGGGACCATTACTACTGGCCGATTTGAGTTAAGTCATTTAGAAGTTGTTGGTAATTCAAAGTCTCGAAAGGAGGTTTTGGAGCTGCTTGCTATTATGGAAGCTCCAAGCTCTCATCCACTATCAGCTTGCCTGGTATCTGCATCAAAAGAAGAAGGTGTAGTAGTGTCATCCAAAGTCAAGCTCACAGAGCACACCATTCTTAAAGGTGAGGGAGTTGAGGCTTTTGTTGATAGGAAGAAGGTGTATGTGGGTAATGAGCGTCTATTTAAACGCCTTGATATGTACAATCTTTCTTCAGAGCAACGGATAACAGCAACGGAATGGGGTAACGAAGGAGGTACTGTCGGTTATGTTGGCATTGAAAATATTGGAATAGTAGGCATGTATTGTGTGAAAGATACGATACGAGAGGAGGCCCAAGATTTCATATCCTCCCTCCTGGAAAACAATATTGAGGTGATAATGCTAACTGGAGACGGAGATGGAGCTGCTCAAGCTGTTGGTAAGAAGGTTGGCCTTGACTCCGATAATATTCACAGCCAATTGCTTCCCGAAGACAAATTGGACTTTATTTCTAGTCATAAAGGATCGTCTTGTAATCATCGTACATCTCTTTCAGGCAAGAAGAACTTAATCTTGTTTGTAGGTGATGGTGTTAACGATGCACCTGCTTTATCTGTGGCTGATGTTGGTGTGGCGATGGTGAGATTCATGCGTCTTTGTGTAAAGTTGTTTTGAAGTTACAAGCATTCCACTAACTTCTCTCATATCGTCTTGCTACCGAAAATGGATAGGGTGAGGGTGCGTCGATAGCGATGGAGATGAGTGATATAACACTCATGGATTCTAATCTTAACAAGATCCTCTTTAGTATGAAGATGGGTAAGAAGGTTATCAAGACTGTCAAAGAAAATATCACATTTAGTTTGGTTATCAACTTCGTTGCAGTAACACTTACATTCTTAGGCAAGATGTCATTACTATGGGCAATCGTATCTGATGTAGGTGTGATGCTTTTAGTCACTCTCAATGGAATGAAACTTTTAACCAGACGAACTATAGATAAGATCGATAGAAGTAGGTCGATAAAATCAGCAACAACATCCAAGACGAAAAGGAAGAAGGATGGGCAGCAGTTTGTGAAGATTGAACAAGAAATTGAATTGCGAGAAGTAATATAGCTTAAGTTTGTGTATAAAATGTAGATTAGGCACTATGTAGTACGTTTCTTTATATGTTACTACGCCATTTAGTAAATATTGAGCATTTTCTATTGTTGTCATCACCAGAGTCTTCTCTGTTATTATCATCCGGCCGTCTTTCTCTTCTTTCACTCAAGTATGATTTGATCTTCGGTCTGAAGAATACAAGAGCATTGTATAACCCCTGGAAGATGCGCGTTGATATGATTTGTCATGTTGAAAGAGAGGTGATTGTAACAAATGTTAGTGCATTGGTGTAAAGGCAGTCAAATGAAGACTAAAGAAGGCCAAATGAAGTAGCCAAATCACCAAGTCTTCATATTAAACACATGATAACACAAGACAAAACAATACAAACGCGGACTTTCCTGCATTGGAAAGAAGATTGTGAAACAGGCAACTACCGCAAATGGTGGCTGATTTCCCAACATTTGTACAATCCGTGTCCACGATGGGAACAAGAAGGTGAGGTAAAACGAACCGACATACCACAATGCTTGAGCTGCTATCTTTGAACTATGACTAGAACGAACTGCTGATATTGTTGAGTTTCTTGTTCCTACTGTTTGACCGACTGTCGATTGCAATCGAGTGTTTGCTCCCAATGTTGAAACCCTTCTATCGTTCCCGATTGTCTGACTGGTTCTGATTGATTGTAATTTACTTGATTGCAACCGTAACTTGTTACTATTCCCTTCTTCCAACCCTGATAGTTCAGATTGTCGGTGTCGTATCCGTTCTTCAGAATCAGTATACTTCTTAGTTTTCCTTTCTTGCATTAGGAACTTGCAATATATGGATGCCATTAGAAAAGTAACCAATAGCACCGCTGCCCAGATCGGAATATAAAAAAAGCCAAACCTCATCCCATTGTTATTCATAGAGATCCAGCACCAAACATTGCTAGATGCATAGTTACCAGTAGCAGCTACTATTATTGATGTTGTAAGAGCAAAAAGAATTGGTAGAATATGCATGAAAGGTTCTACCTTTTTCACTTGATGTTCTTTCCACCCTTTGAATATAACCAGGAAGTAATAAACTGATAATGATGCATTATATAGCGGAACTCCGACTCCTAGTTGAATCCAGAAACCTTGTGCTGTGCAAGTTTGATCACTGCCGCTTGCCAGGTACACATTTGGCGTATCCTTTGGAATTGGCCATGTCCCTAAAAACACCACAAATGAAGTTGTTAAATCTAATATTGATAAACCCAGGAGTATTCTGTGAAAAGTACTAGTCCGCACTAGATGCTTTGGACTTGTAATGATATGTTTGATAATACTTACCGAACCAATCATGGAAAGTATTGCAAAGGGTTTGGGTGTAATGGCGACCCATTTTTCTTGCCAGCTATATTGCATAGTATCATCCATCATCATAACTTCTCTAATACGAGACTGATTTATTTACCGAATGGTATTCAACTGATACCTATTTTAAACAATATTAAATTGCTTGGGCTGATCACAGTTTTTGATGTATGTTGTCTGAATTACTTTTGTGTCGTTTTATCTCACAACCTTTGCGCACCTATATACAATTAATCTCTCACTAATAACCCAAACATGCCTGTGCAGTAAGAACTCTCACCATCTTGCCTCTCTAACCTCTATTTCAATTACTACTTCAACTACGATACCATCGTCGTGCGAGAAATTTTAGCCTAAAAAAGAATACAGGATACCGGCTCATATCAGAATGAGATACTGGCGGGCAAGATTGATATGTAATGAGCTGATAGTTCCACATTCTCTCTATCTCTATATGGCAACCTTAGCACAGGGTGATACCGTGGTAGGATCTAAGTTTACATTGACTTTCTTTTCTTTGCGGATTATTTGTCTAATTAGATAGTTACTCTAGATTAGACAGCTAACCATTCGTCATCACTTCAAAACTTCACGCCAAATACAATAGATGAGCTTGGTCAATTGCAAATAATTGATCCCTCTCACAATTATTTTGTTTACTATTTGGCATAACACCCCCATCCCACATCAAAACCCCCACACCTCCAAAACTATTCCACAACCCCCTCTGATTATTAACCCTACCCTCTTTAATTAACTTTTTTCCAACAACTCATTTATCCGATGAGAATCTTGGCATCCCCAGTAAATTTATACGGGGGTACCTCTAAATTCAATGGAGCTGGTCCCTTCCTAATACGTCCACTAACATCATAATGACTTCCATGGCACGGACAGAACCAACCATTGAAATCACCCGCACCACTAATTGGGACACATCCCAAGTGTGTACAAATACCCAATACAACCAACCACTCAGACTGTAATGTACGATCATCATCCGTTTCCTCATCACGTAATGCAGACATTGGCACGGCCGCCTCTGTTGAAATTTCAGCTGGTGTTCTATGACGGATAAATACGGGCTTACCACGCCACTTAACTGTGATTGTTTTACCCATACCCACGGCACTTACGTCAAATTCAGCAGAGGCTAAGGCTAATACATCTGCTGAGGCACTCATTGATGAAACGAATTTAACTACCAATACACGTGCGGTGGATGCATATGCAAATCGTACTCCCGATAATAATAGGTATGTAAATGCACGTCGTTCGGGTTCGGCAATACGGTCGACACGATCATCGGTAAATCCATGATCGACTGATCCCAATTCATATAATTCTGGTTCCTTTTGTTTAGGAAGGGTGGTGGATATATATTTATTATTACTATTGGCAGCAGCAGTTAATTGCTGTTGAAAGGCTGGGGTTACGGCACGTAAGGTACTGGTATTGGTAGCCGCTGATACGCCTCCACGGGGTAGAAATTGGGACGATGCCCTTGAAGACAATCTTGATGCTAATCTAAAGGCATTCATAATTAATTGCCGCTCCTCCTTATTGCAATACAATCTTCCTCCTATTCAACACCAACTCTTTCAGTAAATGATATTTTGTGTGAAAAGATTACATGTGGAATATTTGTGAGCTCATAACCTTTAAGTAGTAGATTCTGCAGTTTGTTGTTACAATACTCTCTACCATACAGGACGATAACAGTAGATCGGCGTATATTATTAATTATTATGTCGTCTCATGCTTTAATGTCTCGTCGGCTTCTCAACAGTGGTTTAATAAGAGGACGGCAGAGGATACCAACATCAACACCCACATCAAAATCTTGCTGTTTGATGCATCCTCTTGGTAACCTTTCTTTGCAAAACAATCAAACCATAACCCCAACACTAAATCTTCCATACAATAGCTTTAGTTCATTATCACCTCAACAGAATGACAATACTACGGTGGAACCAAATATTGTAGAATTACCACCCAATCTCAAGATTGATCCCCGTGCTGTATCATCTCCATTTTATGGAGCCACAAAGGTAGAGAAGAAGTTGAAAAAGAAGAAGAAACAAAAGAAGTTGAAACAATTAGAATCAGCCGCTGCTGCAGCAGATGATGTTGTTGATAAAGAGTCAACAGATGATAAGGAGGTGACCGCCAGTGAGGGTATTGATAATGCTGCAAGCAGTGAAATAGTAGAAGTGGAAGAAGATGATTTAGATGATGAATATGAAGAAGATTACGAAAGTGATGATGAAGAAGAGGAGCGTATTTTATACGATTTATCCACAAAACCAGATATACCCCGTGCTATACCTTTACCACAACGACTACATGTTCCCGTGATTGATATCAAAAGTGGTGAGGAAGTGGGAACCTTTCATCTATCTGAGAAAACATTCGGAAACGATCCAGTACGTGTTGATATCCTCCATCGTGTAGTGGTATATCAACGTAATAAGAAACGCGGCAGGCGTAATGCAGGTGCCCGTACTAAAACAATCAGTGAAGTATCAGGCTCGGGTCGTAAAGTACGACCTCAGAAAGGTGGTGGTCAAGCTCGTGCAGGACATTCACGTCCAGCACATTGGCGAGGTGGTGCCAAGGCACATGGACCCAAGGGAAGGATTCAAGATTATACAACGAAACTTAATAAGAAGGTTCGTAAGATGGGAGTTCGACATGCATTAAGTCAAAAGTTATTGGAAGGAAACTTAATCATAACGAGCGATTTGGCAGTGCCAACACATAAAACGAAAGAGTTGGATATTATGTTAAATCGATTTGGTATCTCGGGGAAGAAGGGATCTAATGCATTAATTATTGATGATGCGGATGCCACCGATGCCGAGAATGAAGCTAGTGTCTATGGAGGATTGGATGTCAATTTTAAAGTTGCCAGTGGTAACTTGCACAAGGTGAAGATGTTGAATCAGCTGGGATGTAATGTCTATGATATGCTGAAGTTTAAGAAGTTGGTATTGAGCTTAGCTGCCGTGCGTTCATTGGAGGAGAGGTTGGAGAGAGATTTGTACTAAGATCTACCTCTTCAATTTGAAAGTACGTATGTACTCAGCGGGAGGAAATGGTTACAGATTAAGACTTATCCTCCTTCAGTTATGTACATCTTAAATAGCATGGTAAATAAACAAAGGGGATCTTTCACACTATATTGCTACTCAAATAGTGAAATAACTAGAGCTGTCTTCATTTGCCCATACTCATGCTTGATTTTCCAATTACAAAGATACCAAAGGATACCACACCATGACACTTTTTTAGTGTTCTGATTTCATGCTTTGCTTGAGAGATATGCTCATAAATTTCAGTAGCAGTTCTAATATAGATGTAGTCGAAATGTTCTTCGTAGGCAGTCAAAGATAAGCCTTGTGTTGTTTTCATGTGATGGCTATAGTGTTAGATGTAGACAGCGAGAGTGGGATGAATGAGTGAGGAGTAAGGATAATATCTTTTGATTTATGCAGTTGAGTTCTCATTGAGGTGTCAAGTAGTGTTCGGTCAGTCTCTAAAGATGCTCACAATGTGATATGTTGGTTGCATGGTAGGATGGATATACTATGGACATACGGGCAATCAGTTGTTTTGCGCGAGTTGAGGATAGGTACATTGATGAAGAGAATTGAGTTCGGTTGAAGTTAGGTTGAAGTGTGTGTGTTATGGTTGCAACGTTACTTTCCTCCATTCTTTAAGTGTCCAACCTCAAGCCAGATATAGGGGCAGCATTATTGAATTAGTGAGCTGGGTAGTGGTAGTGTATGTTATGGTTTGGTAGTGGTATCGTCTCTCAGAGTGCAAAGGTAGAGCAAGGTGAAGTGGTATTTGATAGTTGTTGCATTGGTCTTCTTTTGAAAAGCTGCATCGCATTATCCACCCAAACCCAAGTCTTGAGGGCATTTTCTTCCAAACGCCTTGTCTCCCAAGTTTCTCTCCACTTCAGTGATTCCCTCCTCCATTCCATGGTCGTCATCGTGGTTTCTTCCTTCCTCCTGATTGGTTGTTGATGCTCCGTTTGATGTGCTTCTGCTACCTGTATTGAGTTCCTTCTGGTGTCCTTCGTTCTGAAGTTATTGATTTCCTCCCTTTCCATCTGATGGTTTCTGTCATTAGTAACTCCCTATTGAGTAGAAGTAGTAGTGGTTAGTATGCACCCACTTTAGAGTTAGTCCGTATATATCCGCTTCCATTGAATCAATCGGTGAGTAAAGTTAAAGTGACTTGGCATGTTTTAGTATCCTTTCATCTAACATAGGTCTGTTCATCTACTCAAACTTTATCAGTAGTAGTACTTCCTGTCCCTTGAAGTGTTAGTCTTTCTTAGTTGCCAACCACCTATTAGTAGTGCCCCCCAAGTTTGTTTTGGCTTTGATTATGCAAGTAGTAGATCTGGTCTCTTTGGTTTTGTTCTTCAAGTTGCCGATTCATAGTTGAGTGAAGCTAGTGTGAAAGAACTTGATCAAGTTGTGCGAGTTGTGAGAGCGAGAGTTTGGTTAGTTGATAGTGATCACGAGGGCTCATTCTGAAGACGTTCCAGAAGTCATAGATAAGGTTCAAGAAGTCATCATTGGAGATTCTCCCTACCACCCACCCACCACCCCCACGCGACAATCTTCTAGTAGTTAGGGCACACCCACCACCACGCAACAATCAATCGGGACCATTCAGTGTCACTCAAGCAAAATCCGACACTATGGTCTTCGGATAATTTATAGTTTCATAGTAAATTAATACACAAGTTCAACATAACTATTTGTCTCGTCTTCACTGTACCAATTCATAAAGCCGTAAATGATTTACAAACAAGCATATTGTATTCATTCCTTTCTTCTTTTTCTTTTGGTATCACTTTATGTTGGCTTTTTCTTTTGGTATCACTTTATGTTGGCTTATATCTTTAGCAAAATACCTCCACAGAAGTATTCATATATTGCACTCAATCAATATATCCATTTATTAGGAAATAATACATCCAGATGATGAACCATTAAGTTTTTCCTTTAGTTCCTTCTCGACACTGTCATATGATTTTGCAAAGTGTTCTCGATCAGGTAATGAATTGAAATTGTGATCATGTACTAATTTGTTTCGTATAGTGACTAGATATCTCAACTTCTTGACTGTATCATGAGATAAACCGTGTGAGTTTTGTGCTGCAGTTATCTTGTCATGTAACCCAATGTTCTTCCCACTCGGAGCATTGAATCCAGTTTCCAATAGGCGTTCGAGATCTTTTGTTGATCGAATGACTAACTCGAAGTCGTTCGTATACTGCAGGTAACTCGATGATGAAGAGAAAGCCGAGCCCATGATTAATATAGCAGGTTTCTACTTCTACTTCTGTAGAGGAACTCTTTCACAGCAATATAATACTAACTTCGTTTCGCACCAATCCTAACTCTTGACTTTCTTTAACGATGGTACTTTAGCTAAACAGTCTACTGATAGATAAACAAACTCTTACTCTTCACAATGTTATTATCCAGTATACGAACTTCTACGTAAGTAGGAGGGAGAGCTGTAGCGGTGGAGTGCCCGCA
>Ga0214478_100305_pt1 | contig 28573 bp, 22 predicted proteins | sample M1_20Mar14CPVII9_2_FD_178001 | JGI IMG/M metagenome (GOLD analysis project Ga0214478, IMG submission 178001) | Marine eukaryotic communities from Monterey Bay, California, United States - M1_20Mar14CPVII9sort6BwellD7 | ecosystem: Environmental > Aquatic > Marine > Unclassified | place: USA... | reverse complement strand
CCCATGTAGACAATTCACACCAGATTTAGTAAGTTTCTATAACAAAATGAACGCACGTCGGGGTAAGAAAGATGAATTTGAGATTGTATGGATATCACGTTGTAGAGATGTAGATAGCTTTGGACAGTACTTTACACAAATGAATTGGTTAGCATTACCTCCTGATCAAGCCATGGGTGAACGGGGACAATACTTGGGGGAGTTATACAAAGTTAAAGGTATACCTTCGTTGGTTTTACTTGATGAGATTGGTAATGTCATCACTACAGACGCTCGGAATAAGATTCCTGCCGATAAAGCTGGCATCGGTTTCCCCTGGAGAAGTCCTATTAGTATTTTGGTTTCTACATTAGTGCCACGTAGCTTTAGGTTACTTGTCAAATCTCATTTCTCGGGAGTGTTAAAGTTGGTCAAGGGGGTAATTCAAGGTAAGAAAGATAAGCTTACACAAGCTGTCCAAGCAGCGGGGCAAAGGGGATAATAAAGGAAGTAAAACGCTAATAGGTAGTAATTATTAAGAACTTAATACTGATAATGTTGCTATGAAATGTCTAGTTCATCTTCAATCCCCATTCTCGCAATGCAGTAGAGCACTGTAGCATACCTGCTTTCAGAATAGGCATTAATTCAAGATCATAGTCCAAGTTGACATATAGTGGTAGTCCTGACATGTTACTCCCCGAAGAGAGTGCATCATTGTGACCATATTGCAAAGCACCACCGCCACATATCTCCTTCTTTAAACGAATAATATCCATCTCCATTAAGTCCATAAATGACCGGTACAATACATGTTTGGGATATCGATCAGAGCTTATTGTATACCTACCACTGGCAACGAACGAAGTAGTATACTCATCTTCAATCCGTTTATATGTAAGTGGAAGTGATGTTGATGCGGTCTTATCATTTGTGGCCAATCCTCGTCTTCTTCTAGACTCTATTTCATCCTCACCAGCGTTGGCTCGTGCATCATCTCTTGCTTCAATTCGTCGTGCTGCTAATAAGGCAGCAACTTGAGGCCCCGACATGTCCAACAGTGCAACTAGCCGTGGATGTGTTCCAACAAGACAGGAGTAGTGTTTTGTATCACCGAGTAGCTTTCCCCAACTGATGAGTTCTAATGTACTCTGACTAGGTATTCCAGGACGGCCAATTGTACTAGAAACATCATCCATAGATGCATTCATGGTAATGAGAGCTTTTGCAACATGACTGGCAGATAGTGTTGGAACATCATCACCGCAATTATCATCATTACTTTCCATGCATTGATGTATCCTTTCATCAATATCAGATACCAATAGACCTAGGGCAACATCAAACACTCGACATATCCATCTCATATCCGAGCCAATTAGACTATAATTGCGCTCAAGTACACGCTGTACAAGGGCAAAGTCATTAATCTCTCCATTCTCCTCTTCTTCTTCAGACATAAGCCGATTACTGTTTGATTTACCACCCGTGAGAATAATTTTGACCTCTTCACGAATATCAATCATTGCCATTTGTTCACTATATTCCTCTTCTTCTCCTGCCATGTCATTATTGGATTCGCCACTACTTCTTTCTTCAGGCGGAGTATAAAATTTTCCAAGTAAACACTTTGCCAATTCATCAAAGTCCTTATTATGACCAAAGTATATAATCTTACTAGTACCCTCTGCACGACTTTGTACACGTTTTTCCAACTTGGTCACAGCACGTAAGTCAGTCGTTAAACCAACCACACTAACCAAAAATTTATGATCAGCAACTCTATCCAACAAATGATATAATAATAATTGTCTATCACTACTACCGACATCTTGTTGCATACTACTCCCTCCTCCTTCGACATCTGTATTTACTGACCGTCCTGAGTTGAGAAAGGCTTGTAGTTCGTCTAAAACTATAAGTATTGGTATACCATCAACACGAGCTGTACGCAAGACTTCATCAAGGAGGGCAATGTATGTATTGAATCCAGATCGACGATTTCTTAGATCATGTGACTCGGTAGTGTTGTTTGGAGTGGGATTGTCACTGGGTGTTTGTGTAAGATTGGGTAATGGAGTGTCACCATCTGATGGATGCTTCTTCTGGGCACTACTATTCTTTTTTGAACTACTTTTATCCTTCTTTCGTTGTCTCTTAAAGCTTGGTGTTTCCAAGTCATCAGTTACTCCTTGCAGCTTTCGTTTGGTATTCATTTGTTTCATAATCTTTCTAGTTCGTTTCCGTTCCTCTCGTGACATGACACCAATCTGTCTGGCGATTTCTCTTGTACATGCCACGGCACTATCACCCTGGAATAATAGACCATTCAATCTAACAACACGGAAGGAAGCTTGACTGTACATTTCCTCAGCTTGACGTGGATTACTTTCCATCATTTGGTCTAATACTTGTTCTTTGCGTTTGGCTGCCAATCTTGATAGACTTGCTAAACATCGTTCTAATACCAGTGTCTTGCCATGACCTCTTGGACCCATTAGTACTGCACTTACATTTGCTTTGATTTTAGGTAAGAAGGGATTGTTCATGTTGGTGGTATCGTCTCCATTTCCTTCAGTTGTATCTATTCTTGTGGTTGTACTATTATCAGTATTAGTATCATTATCATCAGTAATACCAAGTAATCCCCGACGCAACATGGTTCGTAAGACTTTATAATCGTCTTTCAAATGAGGACCAATATACGGCAGTCCCTGCTCATCATCATCATTCATTCCATCTTTTGATAGTGTAGTTTGCCCATTTGATGACTCATCATAAACAAAGGAGTATGAATTATCACTTAAATGTAATAATGAACGGTATATTGCTTGTTTTTTCATATTTAATTTGTGTAATAACAATTGCTTTTCTTTACTTGGTATGTCATGAAAACCATTTAAAGTTGGATCTGATGTTGTTCCGAAGTCTATGATTTCATCCTCTTCTTCAATTGCTGGTTGCTTCTTATCACTATTATCGTTTACATTACTTTCATCCATTGGTGCATCATCTTTAGTCGGTAGCGGTGAGTTTGCTTGCAAATTAGCATCTTGAAGTTTATACTCACTTACACTAATACTATCACTTTCACCATTTTTAACAGGAGAAGTCTTATCATCAACCAATGGTGATTGTAATGGATTCGACAACATGGCACCAGCAGTCTGTTGAGACATCATCATAGTCAATGGAGATGGTGAGCGTAATGGCGAATTAACAACTGCTTGTGATAATGTAGTGTTACTATTTGGTAGTGATTGTGGTGCTGGCTTACTACTACTCTTGATGGTAGATGAATGCTGTCGTCCTTCTGGTGAACCATTTAACTGAGTTAATGAATCACCTATGCTGTGTTTATGTGCACGTCTCTTTTTACTAATAGATGGAGGAGGTGGAGTATGTTCTTCTACTTGCATTTTGTTATTATTATTAGAAGATTGATCATCATCACTTTCTTCCTCTTCCTGATCTGGCTGTGTTAAATATTCCATACCATTCATATTCATATCACTTTTACCTCCTGCATTATCGGTAATATTGTCATCATCTGTTTCCGATTGTACCTCAAATGTAACATGTCTATCATTATTAATATTAGAAGGTGCACCAACTTCATTATCTTCACCTTCAGAAGATGAAGATTGTACTTCCGCGTCATCATCCTCTTTATTATTCTTTGATCCCTGTGAGAATACACCTCCTAAGAACCCTTTAATCGTCTCCATTATAATATTATTATTGTATTACTATATATGTGTTCTATTCTCCATACATATGGTACGGCATTAGATAGTTCGATGGTTGAGTTTTTTTTATGAGAGTGAAATATGTTTACCTTCATCAAGGAGAGTCATTAGTGGGAGGCGATATGATAAGACAAATGATGGATTTGGAATGATAATTTCTTCTAATACCCATTTTTCATTTATCAAATCATTCAGTGTAACATCGAACTCATATCATGCTCCTTTCTATTGGTGTGCACGGGACGCTCGAGTGGTGAGGCCCTTGGGTGAGGCGGACAGACGACCATCAAAAGCTATCAAAAGATCCAATTCATAGTACTACAACAGACTACAACCAACAAATTGAATAGTAATATCGATATAATTCTACCATTGATTAGCTAGCAGCCTGGATAGATACAGTATATACATATTCCAGCCGCGAGATAGACGACGATGACCAAAGACACCGAAAAACTCGAAATAAACACATCTTATGTATCTTACCCATCAACTCACTCGCTGCCAATGATATCAGTTAAAATGCTACCCATATCAATTATATTAGTCCTCGGTATGATATTACAAGAAGTATCCGCCTTTATAATACAGCCAATACGAGATACTCGCTTAGCAACTGATTGTTATTGCAATACAAATCATCGTTGCAAAATTTCGACACATCAACAGCATGACAATATCTTTAGAGATAGTAATACACAATTATATGCAGAGATAGATAACGGTGATAATCTAGAAGATGTATTAAAAGCTACAAGCAAAGGTACCACCAAGAAATCAAAGTCAAAGAGTACATCATCACAAAAGAAGACAACCAAGAAGCAACAAATAGAAATATCTAAAAAGTCTCTAAGTAAATCTCAATCAAAAGTCAATGGTAATGAGGAAGAGAATGAAGAGAATAATGATTACAAGGAATATAACATACCCAAAACTGGAATTTCATTATCAGATCAATTAGAAACGAAAAGTCTAGAGAATAAAGAACGGTTTGAAACTACATTAACACCAATAGTTACTGGTATTATTAGTAGTAATAGTGATGATGATGAGAAGAAGATTGAGTTTGATTATGATGATGATGGGTTTCCAATTAGTTATAAAGAGATAAAAGAAGATGCCAATGACGACGATGATACGAATAGTGCGAGACATCAAGGTGTAGCTCGGATTGATACAATATCTACATTGGGTAATGCTGGCGAAGAGCCGGTACGTTGGTTAGTATCATTAGATGACACTAATAAGGAAAGTGATGACAAGAAAGAATCATTTGCATTAATAGACTTACCCCCTTATTCAGATAGATTAGTTCATGATATACGTTCATTCATGGATCCAGAATACAACAACAGCACAACAGTATCAACCTCATCATCATCAGAAGACACAACAAGTAGTAAAGCAAACCTTGATGTTATACTACTAACGAATCAACAATGCATACATTATGATACCTCTCCTGGAGTATATGTCAAACGTAAATCAGAATTAACAAAGTGGAAAAAGGCATTCCCAAGTGCTCAAGTTATCATGTATCGATTAGATATACCGCGAGAATGTCGTGAGGAGGTAACACAGGTATTAGATGGGTATGGGCCATGGGGTTGGGAAGAAGTAGAAAATGAAGGAGATAGTGGCGGAGTTAAAGTGAAGAATAAGTTTGTAGAAACTGGACGACCACTGACTATTGAGGAATGGGATGATGATACCAAGACAAAAGTATTAACTCAAGGAGAATTGCCACCAGATGACCAAATCGATGATAAAGAAGATAGTAATGATGATGATACCAATAGCGAGGAAGATGAATTATACTCATCCGAGGCAATACGAAAACGTGAAGAGAAGTATCGTCTATTGGCAGTATACACACCCGGATCAACATTCGGTAGCGTTACTTATATCTTACCCCAACGTGGCATTTGTTGTTCTGGACATGCTTTGCCAATAGAAAGCTCAGGTAATACTGCTATTGAAGACAACTATGATGAGGATGATGATTCTATTAGCTCAACGAGTCCAGTACCACCACAGGGACCTCGACTTGATTATCAAGGATACTTAGCCTCATCTGCATCACGACCTCGTCAAATGTCGTCAGCTTCTGCATTGATTAGTTCATACATTGATCGATTTAGAGTGGTACTTCCAGCTCGAGGTGATATAGTATTCTTGGACTCAGACGAGAACACGAGGAAACGAGAATTAATGGAGTCTGTCGGTCTGTATCAGAAGGTCAGTGATATATATAATCGACTAGGTATTGTGGAGTAAGGATGATTTCAAAACGAGCTTGCTTGTTCATTAGTTATCTAATAAGAACCAAACAAATACTTGACTTGGTCCAATCCCCAATAGCCCCTTCATGGAACGGGGACGGACGAAACACAATACATCAAACACACAAGAACACCGATCTAGAGGTGCCTGTAACTTCATTTCGACTTGATAAACTTTTCGTCCATGCTTTCAATTGACGATGAAGAAGCCGATTCTAACATAGCAGTCTCGATATGATGTTTAATCTCATAAGGCTTTATCTTGTCATTCAGTTTGTTCATGGATTGAACAAATAGCATAGCTTCTCCTACGGACAATCCAATTTCGGCAAGACTTTCTCTATCGGTAGCCACTTCAGCAAAGATTTCGCCTTTGACTTTAGCCTCGAGAAACTTGGCCGCAATACCCTCAAGTTCACCTTCTGTCAAACTTGCATTCTCTCTCAGCTCCTCTGACTTCCCAATCCAATGAGACACTTGCTCAGCTGTCCAGCCAGCTTGAGGTAATGGTGACTTGGTTATGTTTGCCATCTCTTCGTCCTGCTGTTCAACCACGAGCTTAGCCTTTTGATGTTGACGGTAGGCTCTCCACCAAAACATTGTCATTACTACAACGATGAAAGCGGTAACGAAGTAGTATAGTGCAGGGTATTGACTCTGTTGACCAGTCAAAATATCGGTGGATGTCATGAGTATTGGGAACAAAAAGAGTGAACTCAGAAACGCTAACAATCTTATACTTGAAAAGATGATAGCTCTGTGTCTAACGATCCTGGGATACTTTCCGGAGCTTGCACTAATGCTTACAGAGGCCATGAACGCTGCCGCTATAATCTTTGCCATAACGATTGCATATGTTAGATAGATCACATTTGTAAGCTTGGTAGAATTGTGAGAAAGGAAGAGAGAGAGCAGAAAGGTTAGCAGCGGTATGCATAGAGGGGTATCTTTATATGATGAACGACACATACCTTATTTCTAAACAGAAGGTACGTTTTTTGTGCAGTAACAATGACCGTAGTTATTTCTCATATGTTGAGTAGTCTTTCCAATGAAAGGAGGAGCAAATGTACTTCGAATTGAAGGGATAAGAGACAAATAGTCCTGGAATGTTATATTGATATGTGAGATTGTTGTGGAGAGATATCATACCTATCGTGCAATATGACATACACTCACCTTCTGGTTATCATTTGTACGTCCAAATGAACCTTCCATAGGCATCATTATCCCCGTGTATTGGTTATCAACACAAAACATGATCCTGTCGAACTGTTTCCCACGAGGAAAGTAAAAGTTGATGTCTAGCAACTGCGGTCGCCATGGTTAGTAGCTGTGCAGATAAGTTATCTACAAGTACATTAAAACAACAATACAATACTTACATCACTTTGAAATGGGAACATTTTAGAGTTGGGGGAGTCATACAGTATGGTTACACCGCTTGCTTGTAAGTGAAGAAGATTTCCTTGATCATCTCCGACTGCACTTGGGCTCGACGTTGCGTGCTGGATCTGTAAACCTGGACCAAGGGCTGAGTATTCCTCCATAGTGAGTAATCTCATACGTTTGTAATAAGATCGACTACAAAAGTTATTCTCAACAGGCTGTGCCTCTTTATACCTAGACAGATCTTTCACTTCTGACCACGGTTTCTTGAGTAGTTCGTAATATGGTTGATCTGCATTGTCTTCATTCTCGAAACGCACAACAGAAAAGTCCTTTGATCTAGCATCACCATATGCTTCTTTTAATGACTGGAATGTAACATATATTGATATGGTATGTGAGCTTGTTGTGAAGAGATATCATATGTAACCATACAACATATAAGGTACACATATTGATACTTACCTCAGGTGGATCTTCTGGTTCAATCTTGAAAAGATATATCTTCATAGTAACACTAAATTTGTTGTTCAAATGATCAATCGAGTTAACATTATCAACAACAACACCAATACCATAAGTTTGTACCGACTGACTGTCATTAATTGCCGATATACCAAGCTTTAGTGCGGATGCATATAACTCATATCTATTATTCACATCATCCTCAATATGGTTCCACCATCCATCAGAGAAGTGTATATACTTCTCTTTCATTGCAGATATGAGTTCTTCGGGTGAAGAGGTTTCTTGCCACGGCATATCAATGCAGAAGTGTACAGTCTCACTGCATGTTGTGGATGGATCAAATACAATGTTCGTCCAATTTAGATTATTAAGCTTGAACACATTGTTGGTCGTTCGATCATCTAGTTCCTCGAGGAGTGTTGCGTTTGCATCATCGAAAGTCTCTATATCTTCAATGTCCTCTTCCACCTCTTCTGCACCGACACTTGTATCATTATTAGGGTTGGTGTAATCATTAAATGCATCGAGCAACGATGACGCCTTACTATCGGTGTTGTTGCTGTTATCCAATGTGGTAGTTGTTGCAGTAGCATTGTCAACAACAAATGGTGCGTCGTTATCAATATCTATTGCAATTACTTCTGTTGTATTGAGAGTTTCATCATCTTGAGCATATGTGGTATAATCTCTCAACGACGAGAGAACAGCTGCAATGCATATAATATGATTACGGCGTAGAAGCATGTTAGTTAGTTAGTTAGTTTAGATTATAAATATCAATCTGTTATATTGTATGATAAAGCCGATTATGTGAACTTGGTGTTCACTGATTTAAACCAATAAACAGCCAGAAATACCACTACGAAAGGGGCATGTGGTTGTTTTTGTTGCTCGTACGTGGCTTGCATTTGTCTTGTGAAAGCGGTGAGAAGCGGTGAACACTCAAGAAAGCAAGCCCCCAAAGATACCGTATCCTACCGTATGTATCCTATTAGGATACGGTATCCTTAGTACCTTGGTACGGTATGAAGACTTATTCTAGTGAACATAAATGCCGTCGACTCCACACTACAAATATGAATGAAGGAGAACAAACTGCAATGGCAGATATGGAGCATGATGCTCGTGTCATGGAGCTTGCTCAACAGCAACAGGAGGCGCTTCAGAATCTTGATGAAATAATACTCAACCAACAACAATTGCCAAACACTCTAAATGCACAAAATCAACAGAACATGCAACCTGAAGAGGAAGAAGTAGTAGACAATATACCCAATCTACCCATACCAAATAATAATAATGGCTCCATACCAAACCAACGTCGTCAAGATACTATACGACGACGCAATGGCTTGTATAAACTATATTCAATGTGCAATATACAACTCTACTTAGTAATAAGTATATTCTTTGCATTCTTGGCAATTTATCCATCACATGTATCATTTGAATCTATTCGAATTAGTGTCAATCCTTATTCAGAGATATATGTAAATCAGGCGGTTAATAATATCAAGTCACAACATGCTGCTGCCGCCGCTTTGGATAGTCAAGGGAATGTCATTAATATTAATAAATCATCTAATACAAAGAAGGGAATGTTTGGTTGGGAAGCAGTTGTGGAACATAGCTCAAAGACATCTAAGCAACCATCCTCTACATTGCCACAAAACACAAATACCTGGTTTGATATGTGGGAAAAGTTTACATTGGGTATGTCTAGTCATTTAGCAGAGCATTACTCGATATTGCAACAAATTGTAAGTTACCCATCAACTCTCATCAAGTCTACACAAATTGAAGAAGTTACCACTAATAATAATGAAGCAAACGAATCTAGTAGTGTAAAAAGTTGGTGGCTACCTCCTTGGGAATGGACGAATAAACACAAACGTGATAATAATAATAATGATACATTAGTAGGTGAAATTACAGACAAACAGCACCTTGAGAAGAATACAAAACAGAAGAATACCAAGAAGAAGAAGATTAAGTTACATCCTCATTTATCTCCTATCTTGCGCAAGATTGATCTTACTTCACTATCACCATTCCTATCTAACAAGAATGACGGAAGTGAAACTGTAGACACATCAACAAGTACTACCGAAGAAGAGTCAAAACACTATACAACTTTCATGAATATTATAGATAAGGTCTTTACATCTACACCAAGGCTAATTGCAGTGGCCAATCTTCTACTTGCGGTGGTATATTTACTTCAAACTGCAGTTGCAGATTTATTTCTTGGACCTATCAATACATCAAATAACGCAGATGCTACATTGCTTCCCCCACAAGATGAAACAAGCCGTAGAAGACGAGGCGGAAGAGAACACTTCTTTGGCTTCCTTTTGTTTAAGCTCCTTATCATTTCATCGGTATTGGAACCAGATGGTATTGATTTCTTTATACTGCTGTCGTGGTACACTCTTCTCTCATTTATGAGAAGTTTGTCACATCTTGCTGGTATGACCTCAAAACATACCTCTCAGAGTGGCGAACCTCCGTGTAAAGGGTCATTGCGTCTTTTGATTCTAGTGTTGGTGTATGACGTAGCTGCAATGAGCTGCTTTGCGACAGCTTTTCATTCTATTGGTTTTAGCGAGCTCCTGCTATTGACCTTTGATTGTCTGCTCATGTTCTTCGGAACCGTAACGCATATTGTCAAATATTATGCTTTGACAATTGAAGAGTCTCATCGTTTTAGTGTACAGCACTTAGAACAAAGACAATTAGAGCTTCATGAACGAAGAAATAATGCCGAGGAGTCAGATGATACTAATACCAGTGGAGGAGACTCTAGAGAAGATGAGGACTCTTCCCTTGACGATGAGCTAGAGAAAATCAACCAAGCAGTACAACTCGACGAGGCGAAGCACACAAACCGCAGAAGAAGAATCGAGAAAGCTATCTTCCTGCTTGAACTCTTTACATTATTCTTAAAAATGGTTCACTTCATTCATTTATGGTCAACTCACGGAACTTCTTTTACATTAGCTGATGGGTAAGTCGTGTTCTCATGTATTATCTTCTTTATACACATATCATGATCATGCTCACAATATCGACATCATCGATTCTTAATGTAGGGTGATTGCACTTCATTTGCATGGCTCAATATCTATGATTGGAAAGAAGATTGCTGAAAGACGAAATCTTCACCGCATCCAACGAGAGATTGACAGGAAAGTCGCGTTTGTATTGTTTTATGATATGATTGCTTTGCAAACACATGTACTAATATGAGTTATATCTCCTCTCTTTCATCATCATAAATCATGATAACGCGCATCTTCCAGTAAATTCCCCGATGCTACCGATCTAGAGATTCGTAAAGCATCTGCAGCTGGAGATGTTTGCTGTATCTGTCTTAACACCATGTTGATTGGTGAAATAAAGAAGGTACCATGTGGTCATCTGTTTCACACGAAATGTTTACGTCATGTATTGGAAAGAGAAAGATCATTTGATGTGGCTAAATGCCCCTTATGCCGCGCATCACTTGTTACAGGTCGACATGAACAGGTCTCTCGTGTCCTTGGCCCACAAGTAGCTGCTGTAGGCTTGGGAAATAATGAAGCTGACAATAGACAACCTGCCATTGAACAGTCGCTGATGCGATTTAGTACCGAGAATATCTTCCCTGCCTGGATTCCTCTTCCTAATTTTGCATTCGAGGTTGTTAGACGTGAGACCGTTACTATTGTTGACCCGGCAAATCCAAATCCACCAAATGTTGGGTGGTGGCAACGATTCTTAAGAAGAGGTGGACAAGCACAAGCGGTGCCACAAGATGAAACTGTAGCAGATGCAAATGATAATGAAGGTAATGCTCAAGAAGAAACTGTAGATGTAAATGATGATAATGCTGATGGCAATGGAAACTATGAAGTAGTACAAGCACAAGAACAGCAACAACAACCTTCCTTTTGGAGACAAATGTTAATCTTGTTGGGATTCATACCCTTGACGCCCGAAGAAGAAGCAGTCGCTTTAGATCAATTGACAGAGATGTTCCCTCAGTATGATCGAGCTGACTTACTTCGAGAGCTCAGAGATAGGCGGTCAATCGAGGCTGTAGCTGAGGCCATTTTATTAGGTTTATTTCAAGGCATCCCTAGAGGAGGAGGTATAGAGTAATTGATTGTATTGTTCAAGCTGAGAGGGTATTGTAAATTATGTAGATAACATGTATTGGCAGGCAAGATATACTCCTTCTGGATATATCTTGCCATTAATTATAATCAGAAAGTAAATACTAATATCCACAACCTATACACTTCCTTCATTCGTCTCACCCTGAAAGAATTCAAGGAAGATGTGCAAATTATTATACCTTTCATTGGTGGTGGCCTCATAAGGCGTCACCGGGCCATACCCAATATAAAAACAGTATGAAAACGATTTACTCAGCACCGATAGTCCTTCTATATCAAGAGAATATAAGGTCTACTTCATCCATTCTTTATGGAACATACTCATATGGGGTTGATTCGTCTAGCTCGCCCATTTCATTTCCCAATCAATTCACAAATTTATGAGAGTTTACAACTCTAGCAAAAGTCGTGACTATCGTACGGGAACTCAATAGTATGTATAGTATAGCTCAAAGTAGGGTGGCATTTCATTGCAATGGCATATATAGAAGACGTCGTTTGCCATTGTTGATTAGGGATCAAGCGGTGGTATCATTTTCATCGCTCGGAACAAGGTCTTCTTTACCACTTTCGCATGATGTTTCTTCACAACCACAACCAGTAATAACATCAACATCATTGGGGTATCATACTTATATTAAGGCATCGTCACCATGTACAGAGCAGTCTATCCATACACGCCGCAACTTCCACACAACACAATATGCATATTCTGATAATCTATTAGGGCATAGTCCAATGGCAAGGTCTGACCCTAATAAACCAACACCTACATTATCTCCTGGTTCTGCTGGGCCATCATGGGGAACTGATGCCAATACCGCAGGTGGTGGAGTATGGGCACAGAATTCATCCAAGAGAGAAAAGTTGAACGAGTTACTAACTGAGTTGAAAGAAAATGGGGTTGACACTGGTATGTGTATTAGTTATAAATGCACACATCTTGTGCACATAATAACTTTGCTTTTGCAATTCATATCTTGTATTGACTTCATTTACCTCTTTTATAATATAGGAATAAAGGGTATGGAAACATTAGATGAAGCTGCGAGTGCACAAGAGAAACTTGATTTGGAATTCGCTGATGGGTTGAAAATGATTGCAAAGTATGTCGATAATGGAGGAACTTCTACTTCTATTTCTTTAGTTGATGGGGATTTGGGGGTGGAAGCAGCAATATCAGCAGAGGATGCAACCAAACAAATGTTTCAAGTATTGGAAAGCGCATCATCATCTGTCAAAGAGTGGGAGAAACCAAAGTTTGAAGCAATGATGAATGAAGTAATACGTATCCTCTCTACAGGATTACCTCCCGATCCTAATCTTAAGAAACCAGTGGCTGGATCATTAGATGCAAGTCATCCATTTTGTTATATGAGAGAATTTGTAGACGATTCAGAAGATGAGAGTGATAGTGTAGAAGAGGATGATAGTATTGATGACAACAACAAACACCAGTCATCATCATCTCCTGACAAAGAGATGGAACCACAAATTCAAACACTCAACAATATAATTACCCAAGCCTTCACTTCCTCGACGCAGATGTATCGCACTCTTCTTCTTCGTGCTACTGCTCAGACATTGTTAGATAATTGGGATACAATTACAACAGTTACTAGTGGTGATATTGACAGGGCTGCTGTATCCAAAACTACTATATCATCTCAACGGTCTACAGTAAATAGTCAGGATATATTAAATTTATTTCAAGCATATGCCAATGGATCAAGCACAGACTGGGTACAATCATGGTGGGATGTATTCGATGCAGATGATGATGGATTGATCGATGAAGAAGAAATGAGGAATTGTATTGATTTGGTTATCAAGCCTGTGCATATGGCACTGAGTGATATGGTATACATGTCATTAGAGATATGTCCTGTGCGTGGTGATGAGAAAACAAATGCTTGGTATTTGGGAGGTGATAATCTATCCTCGTTGAGCAGCAACAATGCAAATCCATCTGCAGCATCCAATTTGAACAATAAGAAATTATCATGGAGAAATCGTCGAAAGGAGCTCAAGGCACACAAGGCTCTCATCAAAATATTCCAATCTACATTGGAAAAACACTTTCGTGATCAAGTCGAACTACCCCATAGATTACGATGTATATATGCTTGGGCTGAAAAAGGACACCAGGATAATAAACTAGATTCGATATTAGTGGATGCCAGCGAGGAATGGGGTGCTGCCTCTTCTATCGTTGGGCGTAAACGATATGTTGAGCTTGAGCCAAAGATATCATATAATGAGTTTCGTAAGGAACAGGAACGACACTTCTCACACTTGGATAAGATTGGGGAAGAACTTGCAACTAGTTTTAAGGAAGATTTATGGGTAGTTCAGGGAAAGGGACGACAGAACAGAGAATTGAAGAGAGATTGTTTCTTGTTTTTGACAACCGTATCCATTATTGACTTGGGAATAATGATGTTGTAGCATCTAAACTAGCTGTACTACTAATTGCTCACCACTTGAGTGTCTTTGAACTATACAATCTAGTTATTTTTATGCTATACCTTAATACCAATACAATCAGATCTCGATCAAACTAATGATCTCTTTGGCTTTCTTCTCAGCTCCCCACTTCATATATGCATCATGGGATCGTTTAAGAAACTCCTTTGTCTTATCTCGCCTACCATTCTCACCATAAAAGATAGCAGCACATTCGCCTGTAGAGAGAAGAAGTAAAAGTTAGTTATACAAGGACACTTATTTGATGTACACTGCAACCCAACTTACATATCAAAGCAACCTGGTCAACAAACTTATACTTCTGTGCGGCTTCCAATGCATGATCAAAAGCTATAATCGCTTCATCAATGTGTCCTTTTGTATAATGAAGTTCAGCTTTCAACAATAAGAATCGAGAAGAGAAATTAACTTCATTTATCTTGGCCCATCTGAGATAAATAGGCAATGGGTGTTGTTAGTTCTTTCATTTGTTCACAAACAGCAAAGGCAACTTCACTCCTCCTTACTTACTCTGAGTATGAAGCTAGTACATTCATAGCCTTTGTTAACCAGTGTTGCTCTTTTGTCCGTCGTGTCATGTAGAAGCATACAAGCCCAGCGAAATAGAGAACCCCAAACTGGTTAATCATCATCGAAGATGAATCATTTAACGATTGAAAGAAGTCTAAGTCTGAGTACTGCAGAATGACTTCACTGGCCTTGATGAAGTCTCTTGAAATAAAATGTTCAGCTAGTAATGTAGATACACCTATTAGAACAGAGATCATCTCTTTCCTTGATTTAGCTTGTTCTATAAGGTCAGCTGTGTTTACAGATGGCAGCTTGGAGAAGACGCTTGATGTCTTGATACCAGTGAGAGATGAGAGAGCCCTATAACCAGGTGCTAGCAACATTTGAAGTATACCGCTGTGATTGTGTTGCAGATGTTTCCTGGCAAATGCATCAAGCTCCTGTACAAGTACCTTTAGATTCTTCCCAGCCTGCCAACTTCGGTATAAGTAGAAGACTGTATTTGTAATCGAGTACTCTTGGCAACCGTTTTCGAATGAAAGCCTAACCCCTTTGAGTAGGGGATCTACCGTTGATGCAAGAGGTTCCTTTGACAAGAGCACTGTACCATAAATCATTCCATAGACACGAGGTATCATTGTATCAGTGTTGTACTTCTTCATAAGACCTAGGGCGGTGTGTGCTAACGCACAAGACTCATCATAATCGTTGAATCTATTCCCGAGTACACCTGCAAAGGAAGCCAACGCAAACACACTGTCCTCAGAGTGGCCATACTCGATTGTGATTCGGAGCATACGACACGAAATGTAGCCAAGCATGAAAGACTGCATTCTCCCATAATACAAAGCCAACATACCCAGCATCTTCATCGTCATTAGCTTGTTTCGGTCTGTCATCTGTTTCATGTGTAAAAATACGTCCTTATCCTGTCCTGCTAAGGTACCTCTCATCGTCATAAACTCGGTAATCGCGATTGCAGGTGGCATGTTAAGATCGACATGTTCTCCAAGATGTTTTAGAATATCAATAACTTGGGCACACGCCTTTTCTATCGACCCTTTGGCAACAACATTAATGGATACACAATGTGAATTGAACTTCTCTTTAAAGCTTTTTGCATTCTCTAACACCTGATTTGAGTACTCAATTACTTGCTGTTCATGATTCCCTATAGAAAGAAGATAACATTGTTGTTAGTAAACATCATTTGATGAGGATCAAGTTAGGAAACATATGTAAGCATACCTTGCGAATAATATGCTGATGTTGTTTGTTCAAATAGACTCAAACTCAACTCATATTCATCTGTCCATAAATGAGAACCGAGCAGGGAGATTCCAGATGTAAAGTATTTGATTGCGGCTACAAAATCACTACTATTCATGCTTATTTCTCCTGCTCGAAGATTAAGCTTTGCATATAGTTTGCTCTGAGGAGGAGGAAAGTCACTTCCAATCTTATTGATGAGGCCGATAGCAACAAAGAGCACATGATCTGAGCTTCCCTTTTGCATGCATTGTGGAACTAGACATGTCACTAGCCTTTCAAGTAGCTCTTTTCGTTCTGGAGATGAGATCATATCATAAGCCGCTTGCTGAATGATACTGTGTGCAAATGTATATTGTGTTCCAGCTGAATCTACGAAACCTTCTTTCTTGGCAAATTGCAATGCAGACATTGCATTCACAGCCTCCAAAACCTCAATATCAACATGACAAAAGCCAAAGCATGCCAATATTTGCAAACCATGTTGTATATCGGCTTGTAAATCCTTTAATTGATCTGCCAATAGCAAAGCGACACCCCTATTTATCGCTTTCAAGTCGATAACATCACAATCCCATTCCCACTGGCCTTCTGATTGGACAAGCAACTTCTCGGTCCACAGTGCGTCTAGAAATTCAACCACATAGAGTGGGATACCCTTGGTTTTCGACAGTATACTTTCTGCTAGAGATTTTGTCTTTCGTCTTGGAAGACAAAGAGCATTAGATATCATCTCATTTACAATCTCTCTGTTAAACCCACGAAAAGATATTTGAGTGATATTGACATTGACTGATGTATCATTGATGTGAAAAACATCCTTGTTGATTTCATTGCCGCGGTATGCACAGACAAAGATAATCTTATGGCTTTGATCACGACTAGTGGTCTTGTGGCTAACGAGACCGTTAAGCAGATTGAGCGATTCTTCGTCCGCCCATTGGAGCTGAGGTATTGCAATTAGAATGAGCATGTCGTAAGTGTGATGAAAGATAAAAACTAAGAGTAAATACGCACATTCATACTACTCACATCATCCACAAAGAACAATACTCGGCTAATCGATGATATGGTGTCAAGTAAGCTTGAAAACAAATATAGATCAGAGTTCTCTGTCGGCATCGAGGTAGTACCATCATTCAAGGAGTTCTCTTTGTTCTTCTGCCTATCCATGAGACGCCGTAAACCTGGCATGTATTGACTTAGATAATTAATACCATCCACCCCAATCAAATGAAGAAGCCGATCATACACCTTTTCAACAACGGTGGCTCCACACATCTCACTTGAAAAGAACAAATCGAATCCCAATGCAATAACTGATAATGATCTAGAATTGACTGTCTTCCCAAACTTACACCGCAAGAAGATCCATCCCTTAGACAATAATGTTTTCCTTATTTCATTGACCAGCCTTGTCTTGCCTGTTCCAGCTCTTCCCGAAATGAGTACTAGTTCCTTGTTTTTCTCAGTATTATCTACCACATCCTTAAGCTGCTTTAGCTCTGCCTCTCTTCCAAACATGTGGTTGTTGCCAAACACTATGTCCCATCTAGAAGTGATAGTACCGTATAGATATGCTTCTGGACAATCAATCATTTGCTTCAGTTCAAGCTGAACATCCATAAGAGAAGTGAAGCACGAATCGGACATCTTGCTTTGAATACAGTCTTCTTCTTCAATGCCACTCCTTGATGAATCAAATAAATCCGTTATAAAGTGACACACAGATGAGGGAAGTCCCTTATCTCGCATAGTAGATAATATACGTGCATTTGCACACATTTTCTTGGGCTGTTGACTAAGCATCTTTATGACATCATCTTCAGTAGGCACACTTCCCGAACTAACGTTGTGACTTAGCGATATACTTTCTGCATTATTCAATTTTGAGTTGAATTGAGGCGGCTCTTCTCCGTTCATGAATAATTTGTAGAACAGTTTACCAAGTGCCTCAAATATTAACCCCAGTTCCTGCCGTTTATTGGATAGTACATCAATATTCATGTCAATATCATCATCTCCCCAGTCAGAGTTTTGATATATTGATACAAATCCTACATCACAAACCTCTCCAGTGGATGTATCCATTGTGATAGTAATACATTCCTCACATATATCTTTTGGTTTCGGGATTATTTGACAACTTAAATGTTCTTCGTCCTCAACATCAACACTGCTACTATTTAATTTGACAACCAACTTGTACGCAATTTTGACACATTGATCAATCCTGTCATTTACATCAGATTTCTTCATCCAATCTTTGAGAGATATAGTTGAAGTAGTTGTGGATTCGGTCTGCATACCGTTTGATGGCTGATCAAGCTTTTGATTTTGTACTTGTTGAGAAGGTGTTGTATCAAAGTGGCGTGGTCTTTTACTACTTCGAGTCTCATCTTCGGCGGCTGATACGAGCGTTGCCTCAGCGGTTTCATTTATAGCATTATTACACTGCAACTCTAATGATCCCCATCGGTTCCGCTTTGCTGCTACCGCCGCATCATCATCTGCTTCATTCATATTATATTATTATTATTGACGTTAATTTTTAAGCAAAATGAAAAATTGCTAAGGTTCAGTTTATATTGCAATAGAAAACAGTTGACCAATAGTACTATTGTATTAAAATGGATATATACAGTTCCATAAAAGCCATCTTAGAGGATGAAAAGTCAACTCCACATCCTTAGTTTTCAACCTTCTCTTCTCTGTACTAACCATGTCGTATTGTTTTAAATGACCCACAGTGTACGCTATTTAAACTACATGAGATGCTCGTACCTCACAAGATTGCTATTCGTCCACCGGGCCCCATTAGAGAAAAAGGAAGAATATATTCATATTATTAGGCTGGCAAACGTACTATTTCTGTCATTCTTATCAGTCGACAAACTATAACAACTCGACAACAACACATCGTACTTATTATACCTCAAGAGCTAGAACTAGAGACACTAGAGAGACCAGTGAGTATACAATTGGCGTAGTAAGCAATAAAGTATAAGTATATAATATAAGTACACGGTATAACTTTCCACATAATAAGAGACAGCCAACAAACACACACACACACATATATACAAACTACAAACACACACATCATGTTTGCAACAGTAAAGACAATGATGTCAAAGGCAACATCACGTGTAAGAAGTGGTGGATATAAAATGTGGATGCCAAATATGCCCATGGTACTACTACATGCTGAACATGCAACACCCACAACACCAGCCTCGGCAGTATTTCGTGTATTACCCAAAATGACTAAACATGAAGTAAAGGAATACTTATCAAAGATATATAATTTACCAGTAGTACAAGTTCGAACACAGAATTATTTAGGTAAAAGGAGAGTGATTAGGGGTAAAAGAGCGGTTGCATATACAAAGAGACCTGATTTTAAGAAGGCATTTGTTACATTTGATAATACTATAGCCGATACAGGCGTTGGGTGCTTTGTAAAGGGATTACAATCGAATTCTCCTGCTGTTACGGATTAGACGAGAGCTAAACGTTTGAAAGCAAGCGAGCTTTTTTAAAAGTAGACTGAATAAGTAAAAGAATATTAACAAGAAGTTCCAATAGAGAGTTCTAATTTATGTACATGACTCTCTCAAACAAAATAGCAATATCTACTTCAAATCACCCGACCGAACACTAGCTAGTAATGATATAATCTTACGTCTTTGAATCTCATCATTATCAAGAGGTACACCATCGCCATCACTCTTGATATCATTCTCTGAAAGTTTCCTCAGATTTGGACTCAACTTGAGACTGTGCACACCACCTTTATCATCTCCAACAATCAAAATATAATCCTTCATATTGAACGAGGCATTAGTCAAACGAGCCCTCTTTACAACCTTTTGAGCACATAGTGGTTCTTGCTTATTCTGTGACAGATCAAATACATGTACCTTACCATCAGTTGTAACGGCGGCAAAGACTGTAGACGAGAAGGGAGACCAGCATACATCACCCACGGCATTTCCCAAGTCAAAGTGTAGTATACACTGTGAAGACTTGTGATCCCAAATCTTGACTGTCCAATCAGCTGAACAAGAGATGAAAATATCTTCATGGAATGGATTCCAACGAACTGTATGTACGCCCATGTGATGACCGTCATAAGTCTTGATATACTGACCGCTGTATGCCTTGGAACATTCATGTATACTTCCCTCTTCTGTCCCTACCAAGAAGAGATTGTCCAACTTTTTGTTAAAGTCAAACGAGCATCCTCCTGCCAAGCCTGACAATGTTGGTTCATCTAATGGTGACGACGGGTCATCCTTGGAGGGATTAACAAGCTTCAAATGCATAATGGGTTCCATCTTGAGCTCATTCTTATTCATTGTCCAATTTGCTACCTTGCCATCAGTCGATATGGAATAAAAGTTGAGATCCTTGGAGAGACATTCATTATTATTGTCATGCCAATATACTTGCCATACTGGATCGGAATGCTTGCCAGATCGAAGTGATGACGAATAGATTGGTTTGTTCGTTCCATTGCTAATATCATATGCCAAAACAGTTCCATCGTAACATCCAACAGCAAGTAATGATGGATGTTGAGGATGAAAGTCTAAACACATGACACCACTCTCGGCAGTTAAAACATACTCTGGATATGACGTATTCTTCAATGAGAAGCAACACACAATACCAGCCCCCTGCCTAATGAAATCGTACGATCCATATCCCACCGCAAACATATCATTGTAGCGTGGGTTCCAACAAAGAGACGTGACTTGTTTTCGATTAGCTCGATCGGCAGTAAAGCGCCACAAAGGAAGTAACGTCCCTTCTCCATTCCGAAACTCATCAGCCTTGTCTTCAAAGTATTTAAAATCTTGAAAGATTTCATCCTCGGCATTTTGATTAACAAGTCGTTCCATTGTCTTGAGTGCATTCTCCATATTCTCACTGTGAATGGTATCGGTTTGCTGCGTAGAAGAAGATCCAGTAGTACTATCAGCGGAAGGCTCTTCCCTTGTCAAGACAATTGAAGCCAACTTATCTTCAAAGCTTATACTTCGTAGTGCATTCGTACTCCCACCATCGGCAGCTTGCTCAACTGATTGATTTAGAAGGAAATCACTCTTATAGCTATCATGTATCTTCCATTGACTAACCTCATCTTGATATTGTGTAATGGGTGGAGGTTCAGTATGCACGCCAACACTCTTTAGTGGATTATTAAACGTCTGCGATGCACGTTCCGAAAAGTTGAATTGATTCTTGGTATGATCTACACCAGCGGCGGCGGTAGAAGATGTAGAAGTTGTAGTCGTTTGGCAATCAGAAGAAACCTTACCACCATCCGACTCCTCCTTGGCCTCTCGTTCCTTGTACTTTTTATATTCATCACTATCAACATGCATACTACAACCCTCCAAGGAGAAATGAATAGCCATATTATCACCCTGTCCAGGTGGATCGGGCTTGTAGCATTTATCCTTGTAGCTAAACTTACAAACATTTTTAGGCTTGTTGGGATCATCACCAGTTAATATACGAGAAACATCTTCGACAAGTTGTTGATCTGTAAGATCTAATTGATCATCTGGCTTGATAATTCGTCGAACTGGTTCCTGAATTTGTACCTCCTGCTCTAATTCTTTTGGCTTTTTCTTCTTCTTCTTGGTTACTGGTTTCTGCTTTTGTTTAGTGGTATGGTGATCTTTGTGTTTATTATGTGTTGCTGGATTGGAAGAAGACTGTCGCGTATTTCTCTGTCTCCTCGGCTTGGAAGTGTCGGCTGTTGACCTTCCAGTTGATCTACGCGATTTGGATGTATCAGTGTTAGGTCGTTGTCGTTGACCTTTGTTTTGTCGTTGAGATGGTTGTAGCACCATTGTTTTTGTTTATTGTTGTGTTGATGTTCTTGAGAATGAATGTAGAAGGTTATTCTTGAGTGAGACTCGACGTAACTGCAAAGAAAACGAGACGTCCTTGCTCGGAGAGGACTTGTTGATGCAACACTTCAGATGAAACAATCAACCATGATCAGTTTAATGCTTATAATGTTATTATCGTGGCTCTAAACATCCCAATTTATTGATTGCAAGGAAGAAGGACAATATTATGAATATGTTTTTGTCGATTAGAAGTCGAGACAAAATTCGAAAAATAAAAACGGAAAAAAAATGTTTTCACTTGAACTTACTCGATACTCATCGGCGGTCATAAACAACATAAGATACGATACAACAATCACACACAACTATTGCTATGGATGTAATATAAGGTTGCATATCTACTCGTATCGCAACGAAGATAGAAATGAATGTGAGCAAGCAAGTTACGACTTAGTCAGAGACACAAATGAAACCTAACTTAACTGAAACTGTAACTTGTACCAAAACAAATGTTTGTTTTCTTCCCCGACACTTGTTACATGTTCTTTGTTTGTTAAGTCTTCAATACTTCATTGCAAGATGAAACGTTGATAATATACCCCGCCCCCAATTCATATTATACCATCAACTACTAATAATATCTTATTGTGAATCATCCTTTGATCCCCACATGAAGGATGTGTCAGCCTCTCCCTTGACGGGGTATAGAGGAACTTTCTTCCCATTCTCCAGTGGATTTAATCTCCAAGTATCAGTAATTAATGCTGTTGCTGTTACTAACCATAAACACGTTGCACCCAACAATTTGCCCGCAAACATATCAACTGTTGAGTATTGATATGCTGCATTAACAGCACTAGCTACTACAAATAATACCCCAATAACCGATGCACCATATCGTTTCTCTGTGTTGTTAATTGTATTCCAGACGTCCCCAACAGTTAGATGAAGCATGAAAGCCATTGTTGGCAATGTTAAGAAACTCCCCGTGGTAGTTACAACAAGTGCCGATGAATATGCCCTGATAGGGCCAATTATAAGCAACCACATGATAGGGAAAGTAACACCAGGTGGTGTCCAGCTTGGCATTACACGATCCTTAAAGCCACTTGAACCCTCACCATCTACAGCTTTGGATCTGATCATAATTTTATATGAGAGATAAATGTTAATAAACACAAAACGGTATATATTTTATACAAGGCAACTCCTACTATAATACTTACCTATCAGGACGTTGATTGTTTAATGGATTGAATACTCGTGATTTAAGTGAACATGCATAGAAGAAGAATACAATTGCTGCAAAGGGTAATTTAATATCAAGTGTTGATTTAGCAATTTCAAGTAATTGGAATGTAGCACTAAATAAGCCAAGTTCAGTAGCAGCTGCAGTGATATATTTAGCAATAGCACCTGTATCTAGCTGAGGAGATGCATATGGATCTTCATCACTGGTAGTAGAAGATTGAAGAGAAGTAGTTGCAATTGGTGAATATTTTTTGTGTTGTGTTACTATGGTATTAGCAAGGTTTGGATGACGAAGAAGCGATGTACTAGCTTGAAATGCAACAGTAGCACCCTGTAGAAGGAATAATACCGCTATAGAGATGATCAATAGGCGAGACATCATGCTAGAGAAGAGAGAGGAGACTGAGATACTGAGATGCAGATTTTGTGCGCTGTTTTTGAGAAAAATGATTAATGTGCTTACACGTGGATTAAAGGGAAATCTCCTATCAAGGAATGAACAAGTAGGGAGGAAGTTGAGTATTGAATGAAAAGAAGAAATGACAATAAATGATACATTAATGAGAAGGTGCTTATCATTAGTGTTCTCCTTTTTAAGCTCATTTTTCATCTTTTGTCTCTGTCTTTTTGGCATTCTTTTGTCTCTGTCTTTTTGGCATGTTTGTTTCAATTTCAATTGAATTAACCTGTATTAAGCTTTGCATTCTTCTTCTCTGTAGTCTACCAATATAATTTCAAGTGAGTCGTATTGTGCTTGATGAAACAGAAGATACCTCCCATGATCTATAGTTTATCCACTTCTTCTGGTCATAAAAGATACTCAGGAGCACTAACATCTACATTCAATGGTAAAGCATCCGAGGTTTTTGTAAATGTTCCAACATCTTCCCATCCTAAACTTTGTCCTAACCATCCTGGCCCGATAAATATGTTCATTGATATGAAGAATATTATTAGAGCAGCAAGTATGTATGTGAAAATGTTGATTCCCAATAGCTAAAGTTTATTTTTGCAATAGTTGGTATTCATTAATCCGATTGGTGAAGAATAAGTTTGTGAGCTTTCCTATACCATTTCAAGTATATAACTTCAATGATTTGAAATACATACTTACATCTTTCATCACCATTAATTTACTTGGCGCGCCTCCTTCTATCTCCCCCCATTTGTCATCGGATATATCACTATCGCTACCACGAACAATATCAAGCCCCAAATCATTTCCAATGCGTTGACCACTACCTTCTGGACTATCATTAGTAAAACTACTTTCTCCATTTAAATCGTCTCCATCCCCAGCAGCTTTTATTCTTGATGTTGCAACATCATGATGTCGACAATGATGATTTTTTATGATGGCATGATGTGGTGAATTATATGTTGGCGTAGGCGGCGTAAATGCAGCTACTCCGCACCGCAGATATATTATGTAGAACCACGTTAAGAAGGAAGTAGGTGACTGTAGTATGGAAGATTTCATGGTGTCCGATCTCTTTGTATTATTGTCAAGTTTGACTGTAGAAATATCTTTTTTGGGGGGGGGTATCCTTCAATTCCCAATTCATGGTATCCTCTCCTCTCCTCCCGCCTCCCAGCTTTACTGCCAACTGTACCTTACCTCATGCTTAGCTTCTAACTTGTAATGCTATCTAAAAAGCTTCTTTCCATGTATATGCATGCAATTATTTCTTTAGAGTTAATTGACTTCAGGGGTAGTAGCTTTCTGTATTTTCAATCTATGAGAAGAAGCACATTCGACAGTTGTTCCTTTGCGAGACCATCCTGCCTCTTGAAGTTGCTCTATGAATGCTGGCATTTGTGAATTCATCATGGAGTGTGTATGTGCAGTATCTATTACTTGTTCTCTCAATGCAAATTCATGTGACAAATAGGCATGGTAAACACCACGAAGAATGTCAGTATCAGATGCTTCGTCGAAGAAGGTGAGCTGTGCGATCACATTTTCATTCACCTTCGTCAACTTGAGTATGTATTTCTCATATCTAGACTCGCCAATATCATTAGTACTGACAGGTAGCATAATCTGCTGTAACTCGTTCAAACCATTAGGGCATATATCAATCAACGAGTCTCCAATAGATAGCCATTTTACTGAATCATCGGGAGCCAGAAGCGGTATGAATGACTCTCTTTCAGCAACGAGCTTGGGTGTCATTATCTTCTGGTTGCACTCCATGACAACTTTATTACTACTATTGATAATTTGATCATAGTTCTCAGATATATAGTGAGACAAGAGAATATGCAGTCGATGTCGATCTAAACTTCTGAGAGGTACTGACTTTACAGCTTGATAAGTAGACACTGACGAACGAATCGTGAGCTGTTATTCTTTTTTCAAATCATTTGCAACATCATACCCTACAAACTGACCTTGATGAATAACTGACAAGACGATAAAGCCTGTCAATATTCCTGCAGTACCATGATCAACACAAAATGTACGAGATAGGAAGATACCAATGGCAGTTCCGAGAAGAGAAGCAACAATTGTTTGTGAACCTGACTTGGCAGTGACGTCTCCCAGATTTGACGCCGCAACAGCTTTTGTACTTGATTTGGGTGATTTATCTTCTTTCTCCTCTTTTGAATCTTTTGAAGGCTTGTCTGCACCATCATCTGAAATAGTAGTTCCACCCATGCTCAAACTCTGATGGATTGCTGCTCTACTAGCACTAGCAGCTAGAAATCCCACATTCTTTCCTACATTTGCTATACTGGCACAAGGTAGAAACCAATCACTACCTGAGCATATGAGATGGAATACGTGAGCACAATATGTGAGCAATGGAGATACACATAACCAACGATTAGCTGTCATAAATCAAAGGATGCCTTCACAAAAAACTCACCCATCATGGGAGTACATATCTCCAGTAGTGTACTTAAATCCAATGCTAAAGCTGCTACCATTCTCCATCTCTTCGGGTTACTATCCGCAGTGCCTCTTTGAAAGTTTCCTCTTTTCTTCTTTGCTTTGTTGTTGGGGAAGTACAACCAACCAAACTTTCCTTGCCAGTGATCAAAATCTATCCCGCCTTTACCCAACTGAGAAGCAAAGATCACTCCTCCCAATTGACCAATACCATCTTTCATTACCCAATTAAGAGCTCCGGCTAATGGTGCTGCAGAATGAGTACCAACTCCAACCGCTATAAGGAGAGCTTGAGTACTCAATACCATGGCCGAACTACCTGCGACACTCCCCATAAAGCAATATGAAACATATCTTCCATAACTTGGGCATACAGAGTAAGGATATCGAGCTGGTAGGAAGTGATGTATAAATGGAAGGTTTTGTATATTTGTCATATCTTTATCTTTGTATGAGTTGAATAAAGATAAAAGTGATGTTGTTGATGATGTCGGTGTTGCTACTCTTTCCCATCCTTTTGTAGTAGGTCTATATAAGACTCTACCTTTTATTGTTGTTTTGTTATTAGAAGAAGTACTAGATGATACCGTTTGCTCACTTACCTCATACATTTGTGAAGAAGTTGATACATCATCTCGACTGTTCCTACTGAAATCAAAAGTCAATAATCTATTACCAAACTTATTATTCTGCCACCGACGGCTGTAGGAGATATATGAAGCGATTGAACTGCTCATACTACGCCTCACTATACGATCCTCTTCTAATGTAGAGAAAAATAAAATGTTTGGCGAGTATGAAAAAATCACTCTCTGCAAAATCTGATTGTCAACCTCTCTCTCTAGTAACCGAGACATTAGCCTCTACCTACAGTTAAGATTTAGAGGAGCTACATCGGTTGGATAATATCAAGATCTTGTTTGGTGATGTAAAATCTATTCTGAACTTTAGGGTATCGTTCTTGAATCTAGATTTTATTTTGCAACACTTTATATTCTTATAAAGTAGAAAGTTCAAGTTGGGCCGTTCTTATCAATAACATATTATCTACTACAATCATTTACACTACACTATATTACGATGTCGGATTCTGTAGAAAGTTCAAACAACAACGACGCAAGTAGTGACAATAACAGTGAATCTAATGATGATAATAATTCAAATATATTGCCATCAGATGAAGATGAGGAAAATTCTAATTACGAATACGAAAGCACATCAGATTACAACTACGAGGAAGATGACGAAGAAGAAGAACAAAACACTTCACTCTACAATCAACATCCTGTCATGTGTCCTATATGCTGCGATGACAAGATTGAAGAAGGTTGTGCAGTGATATTACCAAACTGTTCACATTCATTTTGTATTATATGCTTCACTGCGTACATCGAATCGGAAATTGGCAGCGGAAATGCAGATCATATTACTTGTCCTCATATTGTTGAGAAGGTTGAAAGATGTAATGCTTCAGTATCAATGGAAGTGTTGCATGAAATTATGACAGAAGAATCGTATACTAGATTAAAACAACAAAAGGAGAATGTCTTTGTACGTAAGAATGCAGATTATCATCATTGCCCGACTCCTGATTGTGATAACATTGTATTATGTCCACAAACTTCTGAAGGAGAATTGAGAATATGCGATTGCTTCAAATGTGGTCAAACTAGTTGTCTAGAGTGTGGAGTAACGCCATATCATATGTCATTTACTTGCGATGAATACAAAGAGTATCAGCGTAGGAAAAGGGCTAGAGTTGCAACTATAAGATTTGATCCATTTGGAATGAATAGATACAATCAAGTAGATAGAAGCAGAGCAAATGAGGAGACGAGGTTTGACTTTAATGCAGCAAGTAATGACAATACTACTGGAGATTCAAATGCAACAAATGATGCACTGAGCAACATCAAGAGATGTCGGAGATGCGGCAACGGAGTGGAATTGGAGTCTGGCTGTCTAAAAATGAAGTGTATCTGTGGATATAGGTTCTGCTATGCTTGTGGAGCTGAGAATGCAATATGTGACTGTACTCCGAACCACCATGGCTTCTTTGACAATCAAAATGGAATGGGGGATTTTGCAGGCTTGAGGGAGGCAAAGAGCTATACTTAGTTGCTCAAGACTCAAAGCACTAATCATTGTGTGTGGAAAGATTCTCAATTAATCGTTCCGCTATCTTTATCCATTATGTTCTGTTCTCCTGTTTGTTCCCCTCTTAAAACCTACAGCTCTAGGGTACTTGTTGCCTTATTACTTC
>Ga0214478_100304_pt1 | contig 28629 bp, 18 predicted proteins | sample M1_20Mar14CPVII9_2_FD_178001 | JGI IMG/M metagenome (GOLD analysis project Ga0214478, IMG submission 178001) | Marine eukaryotic communities from Monterey Bay, California, United States - M1_20Mar14CPVII9sort6BwellD7 | ecosystem: Environmental > Aquatic > Marine > Unclassified | place: USA... | reverse complement strand
GGCAAGAGGTGTAGCGTCTCTAGCCGATGGACCATTAGAAGGGAAGGTGAAAGATGTGCATATGCGTGTAGTATGCGCCTCAAACTATCAAGCAATCGACCCAATGTTTCACACAGACAAATGTCCATTGAGAGGCTATGTAACACTTACAGGACCAGGTACTGAATACATGGATGAGGCTTGTCAACCTTGGGAGTATGCAGCACTTCGTACTCTTGGCGTTGACGGATTATCTGGTGGCAAGAGCAATTCACTGAAGACCGCAAAAGAATTGGAATTCATCGTCATGAAGGGTGATCACTACGATGCTGGAAAACCTCAATCTATAACATCAAAACTATGGAGTAGATCTTCAGCATGTGTACATAGAAGTCCACCAGGAGAAGTGAAGGGTAAACGGATGATTCTATCATTAGATCTAGCAGATGGCAAAGATGATCAGGAATGGTTCGAGATTAGTAGAAAACGAGAATGGAGAAGTGGAATGACGCAAAGAAAATCTCATTTGGTTTCATAAGGTTCAGGGTTTATATCTTTTTGTTCTTTCTCCAATATGCTGGGGTCTAGCTTAGTAAACTGATTCTTATGACACACAACAAAACTGAACTTCTGTCCGCTTCCTCTTTTTTGACGCATGTTTCTTTTGAGCACTAGAATCAACTAGATCTGGCAGTTTCCTCATTAGATGGTACATTAGAGACAGTCCCGATACAGTCATTCCTCTCCAATAGTCATGACTTGGCCTACCGACCCAAGCAATAGCAGTCGGCATCACCTTTAGTTCAACACTGAGCAACTCTTGAATGCTTGATGTAGTATCATCTTCACTTGAGAAGTGAGTCTGTAGAATCTTTTGACGTGCAACTTCTACTTTGTCATCATTCTCATTTAGTTTCAAATATGAAGCGAGAGCGAGCACTCTCCCCGCATCATCTCTACCATACACGTGGTTATCGTACAAATCCAAGAGACACCACAAACTATGATTGGAGTAGTAGGTATCCGTGATACTTGTTTTGTTACAAATAAGGTTAGACACGGCATTCCAACCTCTGTCTGTTATTGACACAATACCTTCTTCATCAGCACATCCACAAATATGAAGTCGTTCCAAAGTATTGTTATGTGTCAAGGCATTTGCAAATGCAACCACCGTGTCATCATTGATGTTGTTTCCGTATAAATGAAGTTTTGTTAGAGCAAAGTTAGGACTTTGGATGTAGTCAGACAGAACTTGCCAGCCGACAGGCGAAACCAGCCGTATTTTACTCAAATCTAGAAACCTAAAGAAACTCATTCGTGAAACCAACCTCACCAAAAGCTGCATCCCTTCATCATCAATAATATTGTTATGGAAGGAGAGCTGTACCAAGCTCATATTGGAGTCTTGCAATATTGTAAAAAATGCTTGCCAGCCTTGTGAAGAAATCTGTTTCATAGCATGCATAATAAGTGCTTCCATCGTTGCCATATTTCTCAATAATTTTCCTAGAGCCGTGACACCTATATCACCAATGGTATTTTGGGAGATGTCAAGCTCCACTAATTGAGTGCCTCTCGTTTGTAACAAATTGAAGAAGGATCGCCAGCCTGCTGGAGTACATGAACTATCCCTTAGACTCATTGACACCAATGTACCAACATTAGCCAAGATAGCTAGGTCGGAATCATTAATCCCATTATGACTTATATTCAGGCATTCAATTGATGTTTGTGATAATTGATTGAGTAATGTCTGCCATCCTTTACAACTTCTACTGATATTGTTGTGTGATAGATTTAAATCAATCAATTTGCAGTTTGGATGTTGCAAAACATATGACACTATCCTCCACCCAGATGAAGTAATATCTTTGTTATCATTTAGATGTAACGTCTTTATTGAACTGTTGCCCAAAAGTGCATCACATACAATTCCAAGTGTCTCATCATCAAGTTGACACTTTGAAAGACGAAGATCCTTCAATTTGCAATTTGGATATTTCAATACTTTCCCAATTGCAGTGCATCCAATACTGCCCAATTTGTGAGGTCTGTCTAAATCTTCTAAATGGGGAATTGTTCTCGTGCGGCAGCTCCGAATGAATGCCAATCCAGATAAACTGGGGTGACCACACAATCCCTCAATCAAACCACCACCAACAGAATCATTAATAACAACTCGTTTAAAGAAAATACTGGAGATAGAGCTGTTTCGTTGTATGCACGAGAAGAAGTCTTGGAGTTGCTGTCTTGTACATTCATTGTGGCCTACTTCTTCTAATTCAAGACGCTCTAAGATTAGCCTCTTGAGTTGCGTATTTTTGGCAATATAATCACCGTCCTCTTTCCAATTAACACTATTAAAAAAACATTCGCCATCGTCGTCATTTACAAATGCTACCCTAAGGCCGGTGATACTTTCATCATTTTGTTTGAGTTTTTGAAATATACGCCTGTCCAATCTATTATACCGACCACCAACACCTTTATCCATCGATATCAAGGACATAACTATCGTATTTACCATTGATTATATTAGATAATGTTGTAGTGAAGATAGGGGCACCTTATATATGCGTGATGACAACATTATATATGTGAGTACACAGAGGCATAACAAAACATATCACACATCACACATGGGCCAAAAGTTCAAGAAGACATTGCACCCCCTTACCTTTTAGATGTTTAAGCACTGCCACTATTAAGTTTAACAATAACATGAAGCTAACTGGTAAGTCGCCAAAAATGAGATCTGATTCACGATGTAGTTGGTGCTATCTAAGCTTATTTGCCATAATAACAACATCAACCTCCTTTGATACCACACTGTGCTCGTTCTAAAACTGATCTATATTTAGCCAAAGGTGAGGTACCTTTGTGTATTGTTGCGGGCGTAGTATTATCTCTCGTGTCGAGCATGTGAATGTATTTTTTAGGTGATGCACCGATCTTTTTTATTTTTATATATGTTTATATACGACTCTTAATGCTATATCAGTACTACTTAAGAGTGACGCCACATCTTCCAACCCAAGTAGTGGCAGTACCTACATCGCCAAAGGAGTTAGTAAGACCAGAGATAAACATGAATATCATCTTATTTTATGCACAAATGTACCATAAAAGAGTTTCTTCATCGTCTTGTTTCGACTCGTACCTTCTACAACTCAAACCTATCAATAGTAGACTGGTCCACAAGCATGAATATGAAATCTTCAGGCTCGTCGTCATCAGTAGTTCCATGTTTACGACCGGGCAATCGAAATGCACTTCCATTGACTAAAGCCCTAGCCATTCCATGTAATGCAAGCTTTAGATGCATGTGTGTACGGATCATACACTGATATACCCTATTCTCAAAAGGGGACCTCTTTTCACTCTTTTCTTTTCCAACTTTGCTGCTTGAGCTTGAACACAAAGCACTAAGGACTTCACCTTTGCTTTGCTTCAGAAGTCTCACTGCTTTCTGCTCAGAGCATTCCATTGTTTCAGTAACGAGGGTAATATCACCTTTGGGAAGTTGACTTTTCTGCATTGGGGTATCATCTTCTTCGTCGTCATATCCATTTGCAATGTCCTCACTTTCAAATACCTTTGCAACCGAACATTTGTAGTTCATAAACAAGGTACGAAACAATCGATTGTTATTACCAACGAAGGATATCTGTGCTGGGTCAAGTCTGTCAAGTATGTCAGTACCCATGCTATTTTCATCTTTAGGCTCGATTTTTAATGCAGGATGGTTCTCAATCAGGAAGAAAAGAGCATCATGCGGATGACAAGGCATGAGAGAAGAATGTTCGACAATCCTTTTACGAGCAAGCCAAAAAAGAATGAAGCCCCTTCCGTCAGAAATTTGATCATTCCAAATCTCCACAATGCATTTCGTCATCTCCAAAAAGTCTTTGTATGGCATATGTTCTTCGTCACTCAATTCTGAACTCTTATAAATCTCATAACCCTCCTTGATTTTAGCTTCCGCCTCCGTAGTCAAATTTCCATCAATGTCAATTACTAAGCGTGAATCTTTATAAAGATTGAGTTCCTGGCCCATGCCTGAATATGCCATTGTATCTAGTAGGATACGTGCACGTTGAACACTATCATATTCCTCTGTATCACGGACAATAATATGAACATATAATATGAGTAAAGATATGTATACAAATAGAAATAATATAAAAACGTCTTACCAGTAACAATATACTCGTTGATATCATCACTACTTCCGTCAAAAACTATCATATCACCCGATGAACTAGAATATATGAATAAGGAAATTTGTGGGCGAGAAAATGTTAAAAGGAGAGGGTGGCGTTGTGTAAATAGTGAGAAAATATGATATCTTTCTTTATGATGTAGAAATATCTTATTTCTAAGGTGTATCTTACCTTATGAGTATTTTACGTTTGTGTTCCTTCTCTTTGGAGGTTGTGGATGTAGTATCATGTACCACCTTATTGTCCTCAACTTTTATATTGTTTAGAGAGTCTACTACTTCATCAACATTATCAACTTCTTCACCGCCAACATTTTCTGGAGTTTTATCAGTTGCATCAGTAATACTAGTACGATGGACACCCTTTGATTTCTTCCCTGTCTTCTTCTTGCTCTTCCTTCTGGCCATCTCTTATTGTTTAATTGATATCGATATCGAGAGTCTATATAATATAGCGTCTATCTCCTGTATGCCATCGTTCTTTCTCTAGAAACTGAAATCTGATTCCCGGGAACATTAGGATATAAATTGTATGAATTAGCACCAAGAAGTACTAAAACCTCTCTTTGTATGCATCTAAAGCTGATCTATATTTAGACAAAGGTGAGAGATCTTTAGTGTATTGTTTTGTTGTTGTCGGAGGGCGTGGTATTATCTCACGTCAGAGGAATGGGCATCATATTTTTTTGAGATTGAATATGTGCACCGATATTTTTTTATGTTCTCATGTTGGTGTACCTATGTATAAGTGAGGCGTGTTATGAAGTCTATTAAACTCAACATTGATGAGGAACTTGGTGTATGAAATTGAGTGTGTATAATATATCACATTCTCTCACCCAAATTTTGTGCATATCTTATGTCTATGTGCAAAAGATATCATATCTCATATTGTAATCCAATATATTACAAGATGAAAGTAGGAGATTTCTCTTTAGAATTGGTAGATGCCACTACCAAAGAACCATTCAAAGAACATGTAGCTCCGAGTGATGGTCAGGTGTATGCTGGTAAGACTCTTATTGTGTTGGATATATCAAGTTTGATTTATTATTTTGTTCATGGTTCTCATTACTCATTATTATGATATCACCCTAACTCAAATTATATAGAGGTTGAACCAGGTTTGGACTATTTTATTAGTGTTGGGACAGATCGAGGTGGAGTTATGACGTTGTACCGAGTTGATGGGGTTGATCTAGGTTACTACACATTTTACCATAACCCAAAACACAATGATTATCGCGGAAACTGGAGTCGTTTAAATGGTGTTACACAATCTACTTCGTTTCGGTTCAATATTGCACAGACTCGTTGTGATACCGATGGACATGATGAGGCAGATGCTGCCATGATGACTGGAAAAGTTGAGTTGATTGTTTACGAGATAGGAGAAAAGACAATGAAAGTTCCCAAAGACTATACAAACACTGCTCAAAAGGAACAGCTGGAGGAGAAGTCCAAACTTGGTGATAAGAAGATGAAAGGAAAGAAGTGCCTTGTCAGTACAGCTGGGAGTGTGCCCTTGGATCCCAATGTAAAGCCTGAAAGTAAGGCGAAGTCGGAGACAAAGTCAAAGAGCAAAGCACCACTCAAACCTATCGCTTGCTATGCAAAAGGAGCATACATTACTACCGTCACCTTGAATTATTGTTCTACAGTTGGACTCATTATCAACAAGATCCTTGATGCTCCACCTGAAGAAGAGGAGGCCGACGAAGATATCAAACCCATGAAGAAGAAGACCAAACGTGGTGAGCAAATGATTTGAGTTGACTTGTGTGGTTTGGGGAGATTATATGTTAGTGTTTGAGATTGAGAAATGAAATGAATTGAGAGAACGGGAAAGTGATCAGGATTGCTTTATGTGGAACCCCATTTAGAGATTGAATTACATGAAGAACAAAGATATGAGCAGAGGAATGGGATGAAGAAAGATGTAGACACGTGTCTGACGAAAGTCTAGCCATATAACATCTAGAGATTACATATATTGTTTCAGATTCTAGTGAAGCTGTAACATGTAAGTAGTTATAGAACTGTCCATTCCAACAATCTGATGCAAACGAGGGAGTCTTTAGTATCCTCTTGAGTAGCAAATCTCTCGAGACTTTGACCCTATCTCTCACAATCCTCATCTTGGTTTCAGGTATATCTGTATCCGTAAAGACTCTCTACTAGATACGAAGATATCACACCATACTTCCTGTTAGACTGTCAAATCAAAGCGTCAATCCTTCAGTCTCCGACCTTTCCAGCTGATTTCACATCAGCTAAAAACAAGTCAGTTAACGTCTTTCCTTCCTTCTGTGTACCAAAGTAGACAATCTGAGTTAATACCGATAGATTCAATAGCAATGCTACTCCATAATTCAATAATATTAATGTATCCGAATCGGCAAGCTGCACTGTTGTAAAGATTCGTAATATACATCCCACTGTTGCCAATGATGCTGTAATCGGAGAGTAGTCACCAGATGTTTGTCGATCTGCATTCTGTTTTAGTTGTGGTAATAAAGCTGAAGTACTGAGTATAATTGAAGTAACTTGACCTATATTTATCCATTCGTCGGGTGCTCCATATAATGCATAAGTTGAAAAGATGATATAGCAACCCAGGAGTATAAAAGTTGTAGCATTCAATCGATGTTGGTAATATGTCACTAATCCCAATACAATGATAGCCTCTAATGTGATGATAATTGATTCACTATATGCTGCAATCGGGAAACCATTCCTAATGTTGTATATGTCTGTGCATGTAAAGCTTGTTAGTTTGAGCCACCAAGTGCTGACTGCTAGTCCATTAGCACTTTTGGTACGTATTATTCGTACAGCAATTGGAGTATATAGTAAGACGGAAGCCGCCCCAATAAGATATCCCAATGCCTCTGCTAGTGATTTGAGTACTGTATCATCATTAGAACTGAGTAGTATTGAACTAGCATCTTGTGGTGTTAGAGATGATAATGATGTCTTTGTTAACGATCTTTGATTAGCAATATCAGATGATGATGTTCTAAAACCGAGCCGATGTTGTGTATACGGTTTCTTCATCGATGAAGAAGATACAAGTAATGCAAGGGACGGTTGAACACATAATAAGTAGAAGATGATAGTAAGCTGGATGGTGATCATATTGTGTGGTACGCCCTCTTTAATACTGCTGTTGGCGCCAACTACACTCAACTATAACACTTCACAACAACAATCTCTATTGCAGACCTGCGCGCAATCATAACTCCTCCAACTCACAACTGTGTGACTGCGTGTTTAAGTAGTGAGACCATTATGCGCTAGAAGATCTAGTGCAAGCTGAGCACTCACAATGTCATATGAGCACACCACTGTAATCGGTATCAACACTTCACTGCAATCAACTATAGAGTGATGCATGCATCAGCTGCAAATAATATTATCTCCGTGTGTGGTAGCAGCGCATATCACTTCATTTGACATCATATATGAGTCTATTGCATGCACATAACATAATCGGTATCCTTGCCATCAAAATAAACACTATTGTATGACGCAATCCGCAATAGAGCACTAACAGAGTTCATTGGTACTATCTCTTCTTATCCATCATTGCAAATATGAAGCGCATTACTACAACAACAATCTCTATCGCTGTATTCCTAGTTGTCGTCGCCGCCATACCAAGAACATATAGTTTTCAACAAACATCAAAATTATTATGTACCCATCATCATCATCAATCTTCAGCCATCAACACACAACTCTACTCAACAATCGAAGATACAAACAAAGAGGTAGTAGTAACATCACCAATTACTGGATCCGAAACAAACATTAAATATCCAACAGCACGCGGTTCATCGGTAGACTCTCGACTCTTTATTGATTATAAAACACCTCAAAATGAAGAAGAAGGATCACCATTATTAGCACTTAGATTAAATCATATACTATTCGCCTCTACAGAATTAGCTAAACAAACATTAGACAAATTAACTAAATCTGAATGGAACTTTGAAGAAATGGCAAAGATTGTTAGTAATTGTGAAGTTACTAGAGATGAAGGTGGTAATATTGGTTGGCTCAACTTGGGAGAAGATTTCGATAATGATTCAACTGAATTTAAGAATCCAAATGAACATTTAGATTTAATACTACCCCCTTCAGCACGGCAATACATCTTGTCAACACCAACTAAACCAGGTGATATATTACAAGTTGAATCAAATCGAGGAGTACATTTAGTACAAGTAGTTGATGTTATGGTAGATGTACGTAAGTTGAGTTATGTTAAGGAAAGACGGAGTACAAAGAAGAAACGAGAGAAGGAAGAAAGGCTGCAAAAGAAGGAGGCTATGATTATAACGAATGATATGGAGATTGGCAGTGCTAGTGAAAGTAGGAAGGAAAGTCATGGTCAGGGTACCAAGCTCCAAGGTGTACTCGGAGGGGCATTAGTCGAAGCAGACAGTGATACACAGTCATTAGATTTAACATACAAAATTGAAACAATGGGATGTCAAATGAATTCAGCAGATAGTGAACGTATCGAAGGTCAACTAATGAGTCTGGGTATACGTCCATTACAAGATGATAAACAAGATAAGAAGAAGAAGCCAGATGTGATCGTATTAAACACTTGTTCGATACGTGATCATGCTGAACAGAAGGTATATTCCTATTTAGGTCCACATGCAAAGCGTAAACGTTCCGGAGAAGATATTACAATCATCGTTGCCGGATGTGTAGCACAACAGGAAGGACAGAGTTTATTACGCCGCATACCTGAAATTGATTTGGTCATGGGACCACAGTATGCTAATCGTATCTCTGATTTATTGGAGGATGTAGCCAATGGTAATCAAGTGGTTGCAACTGAAGCCTCGCATATTATGGAAGATAGTACTAAACCTCGACGACAGAGCAGTGTTGCGGCTTGGGTTAATATTATCTATGGTTGTAATGAACGCTGTACGTACTGTATTGTGCCCACGACACGAGGTGTGGAACAGAGTCGTCCAGTTGAGAGTATTGTCGGTGAGATTGAAGAGTTGGTAAAGCAGGGTTTCAAGGAGGTTACATTGCTAGGACAGAACATTGACGCTTATGGTAGAGATATGTTGCCAAAACGAAAGTTTAGTGACCTGTTACGTATCGTTGGAGATGTTCCCGGATTGGAACGTCTTCGCTTCGTTACATCTCATCCACGATACATGAGTCTGGGCGTTGTAGATGCCGTGGCTGATACAAAGGCTGCATGTGAATACTTTCACATTCCATTCCAGTCTGGATCAAATGCTATACTAAAGGCCATGGGAAGAGGTCATACACGTGAAAAGTTCTTATCCATTGTTGATCGTATTAGACAACGTCTGCCTGATGCTGCCATTACCGCTGATGTCATTGTCGGTTTCCCCGGGGAGACAGAGCAAGACTTTTTAGACACGCTCGATATCATGAAGAAGGTCAAGTTTGATACTGTCAATACCGCCGCATACTCTCCTCGACCAAATACACCCGCTGCAACATGGGAGAATCAACTACCTGAAGATGTGAAACAAGATAGATTGCATAGAATTAATGAGTTGAATGCTCAACATGCTACCGAACGTCGAGCACGAATGATGGATAGAGTAGTTGAGGTCCTAGTTGAGGAGAGGAATGTTAAGAAACCAACACAGGTAATGGGAAGGACGACCCATGGTTACATTGTCTACTTTGATGGGGATATTGATGAGTTACGTGGACAGTTGGTGAATGTTAAGATTGATCAATGTCAAAGGTATTACTTGGCAGGGAAGATTACAAGTGAGGAGGTAACCAAAATGTAGAGCTTAATCTAATCTAATATTTTAAGAACATATATCACCATCTCCCAGGAGATGATTAGTCAAGCCTCCTCCCTGTAACCTTTTATGGATACCGAAGTAGCATAGAAAACCGTTGGTCTTTCTCCTCAGTTTCTTTCCGTTGCTTTTCGTAGGCAGTGGTCAGCGGACAATGTTGACATTACAAATGCCATAATATTATTATCATCATTGCCTTGATATCCTACCTACCATCCTACAATAGGATAGCAAAACATTATCTACTACAAATCAATACAACATCCATTGCAATCATGTTTTTCTACAGTTACAGCAAACTATTGACGTTCGTCCCTGGTTACTTTGTCATCATCGGTAGCGGAGTAGTCGATGCAGTTGCAAATGCAAATGAAGTCCAAGGTATTGATACTGACACTGATAACACTGCCAGTACTGTCCATAAGGCGGAGGCCAACAGGGGTCTACGTACTGTTGTGATGGTGCGTCATCTCTCTCTTATAAAAAGTGTGCATATCATGTGTCTGTTTTTTTTTCTAAATCAATCTATCATACAACCGTTGCCGTTGCTCAACCTCCCCCAATACGAAATCTCATCGTCATCATATAATATATAATACACCATACTATATTCTATTGTTGCAATAATACCATCTCCATAACCTCCCCCAATACGAAATCTCATCGTCATCATATAATATATAATACACCATACTATATTCTATTGTTGCAATAATACCATCTTCATTGCAATAGTCACCGCCATCGGTTAGGTCCTTGGAAAGTACAAACGATTGCAGCGATACAAGTTGGTATTGGCATCCCGATGAACAGAAGTGCGCTCGTGGACTCGGAGCTTTGGGCATAAGTTTCTCCGAGTTGCCTGATTGTTGCAAACAAGCGTTTGGTGAAAATGCTTGTGATTGGCATGATGAATGTAATCACGTACCTTCCTTAGAGCAGCCTGTTGATGCTGTTGAGGCTAGTGATGCATCTGTCGAAGTGGAACAAACATTCTTTGAAGCTTATCATCATGGAGGAAATAGCAATAGTGTTAGTGTAAGCACAAAGGCAGCCAAGTCATCTCCTAGTAAATCATCCAAAACTGGCTATATCACCAAGATGGAAACAGCTGGAATCCATGTTAGAATGAAGGGAGGAGGTGATAGTACAGGCTTTCGTCCAGCTTTAGGTGAACCTAATACAGTAAACGTTTGGCGTTATGGGCCATACCGTATTGATGCATTTTGTGACAAACCCAAAGGTGAAAACCAAGGACCACGAGAATCTCGTCTTGGTGTGGAACTGACTATTACTGCACCTGATAATGAAAATCTTTATCTAATTGGACAATCCATGGACATCTATCATTGGACTAACAATTACGATAATGGGAACAGTTTTGACGATGATCGATGTTTGGGAAATAGTGATTGCCACAAGCTTTTGGCGGGCGATAGTCAATCATTAATATGATGGATGCAGATCATTTCTTTGGAGGTGAAGTTTCTGACTATCGAGCAAAGTCAGCGAAATTTTGGAAGGACGGTAGTGCATTTTATGCAAGTGAGTACCCTACAAACCAACGATCGTTCATCCCTGCTCATATCACATGTATCCTGTTCTTCTCTGACAAGCTGTATCTTCCCCCCTTATCTCTCTATTGTAGTGCGACCAGATGGAACTTACTTCTACATTGGTTGGAATCAGAACCAATTCACTGGTTTACATGAAGACGACTTTGAAATCTCTGACTTCTTAGGCATTGATCCTGACAGCGAAGAAGCTGTTGATTGTCTCATGATGGGAGAGATCAACTATTACCAGTCGTAAACAGTGAAGTGAAGTACTAGATCGGGAGGAAGAATGACTTCTTAAATGTTTTTGTGTAGGAGAAGTAGACAGCCAAGTCTCGAGTAGATGTGTGTATGCAAAGAATACCAACAGTAATAAGTACAAGAGGATACGACGTCGGGTCAAGACTTAATCAAGACTCACAATCCCAAGAAGAGAAAGTTACATAACTATCATCTCTCGACATTAAGGTCGATAGAAAGATACCAGTCTATGATGAGAATATTTGTAAGTAAAATAGAGAGATTAAGCAAAAGATTTCTTGCAACTTAGTCGTACTCCCTTCTGTACTGACTTATGGATATATATCTTCCGCCGACTTAACAACCTCTTCAACACTTGCAAACACATAAGAATGCTCAGGTTTGTAAAAATGAGTGTAAAATCAAACGGGATGCTGGATGTATCGTCCAACGACTTAGGTTGATAGTAATGATATCTTTGCAATCTATATATGGTAGCAACAAAGCAGTTGTCTTCACAGCCGTAGTAGTAGGATGGATCCTATGCACAACATTGCTTGAGTTAAGTTCTCTCTCGTCTTGACACCAAAAAGATATGCGACTAATCTGGCGATTGAACGAGAATCATATGTTTTGCTGCTATGTTGCTGCTACTATTATTGTTGAGCTTTGCCATTATTCCATCAATCAATATGTCAATAGTACTCCGAAAATGCCTGTATAGATCCAGGATTATGCCACTTGCTGCTTGTTGTCAGTACTCGTTTCAACAAACATTTGCTGATAGATTACTTGAAATTGAAACATCAAAATCAACATCCAACAATATCAATATCCAAGGACAATGCTATCATCAATCTACTACTTTACAGCTATCATCTGAGAATATATCTACCACACAACCGGAAGGAGATAATAATGATAATGGTATTAATACTTCTAACACAGGTACCAACACTGAATCGACAAGCTACAAACTCAAACAATCATCAAATAACAAGAAAACAATCAATATTAATGATCGTGTCAAAATCATACCATTACAAGATGGTATTATACACGTTCTCCTATCACGCCCTTCGAAACTAAATAGTCTCGATTTACCAATGTTTCATGCAATTGCCGAGGCCGCATCATTACTCAAGAATGATACCTCACTCAATAAAAACATGCGAGTTGTCATAATTAGTGGCGAGGGACGAGCATTCTGTACTGGATTAGATGCCAAAAGTGTTGCCTTATCTGGACCAAAGAGTGCATTGAATGAATTGCTAGAAAGACCTAGTCCATATGGTGGTAAGAATGGTATTGGTAATTTAGCACAGGATGTTTGTTATCTTTGGAGGTGAGTTAGTTATATTTTTTTGTGCATATGATGTGACTTTTCTTATTTAGCTGACAAATATATCCTTTACAATCTTGATTGTGTTAACAAAGAGAACTGCCAGTTCCGGTAATGGCTTGTCTACATGGCATGTGTTTTGGTGGAGGTAAGATAACTGTATATCTTTCGCATTGCAATACACGATAATCATATCTAACCAATCTCGGTGATATCTCTAATTATGATTAGGTCTACAAGTAGCACTTGGGGCAGACTTTCGATTCTCCACACCAGATTGTAAGTTATCAATAATGGAATCAAGATGGGGATTAATACCAGATATGGGTGCATCAGTTACATTACGTGAGCTACTGACAATAGATATTGCAAAGGAATTGACAATGACCGGACGGATCATTTCAGGTTTGGAAGCTGAGAAGATTGGTTTAGTAACTAGATGTGTAGAGAATCCATTCGACGAGGCAATGAAGGTTGCCAAGGAGATTATAGAACGGTGCGTGATGTGTCTTTGTTGTGTGTATATCATTTTCAATATCACTTAACTCATCCGCTTTAACACTATTTAAATATAGATCTCCAGATTCGGTAGCGGCAACAAAAGAACTCTTCCAATCTACGTGGGTTGCTACTGATGAATCAGCATGCCTGAAGATAGAAACAGACTTGCAAATGAAATTAATAGCGACCTGGAATCAAGTAGCTGCATCGGGCAGACAGTTTGGTGTTAATTTGCCATACTTTCAATAAAGAAGAAAAGATTGAGAGATTTGTACCAAATATGCTTACATCTACTGTGCACGTCACCTCAACTACAATGCAAGATATCATATAGCACGAACAGACTCTTCTTGTGATAGTTGTTTGGTATGTTGCTAGCTTGTGTGGGCACGGATAGAATGTGGGTTGCCAATTTTGAGTAATGAGATGGGTGTCTCGATTGATTTTTTACTTTTGCACCGAAGAAACTCAACTTCTTGTTCTTTTCAGCATGGCAATCACTACACCAACACGGAAGCTTGCCAGGTCGGATATGGAATTAGCAAGGAATAAACCTTATATTAGTAGGGCAAAGCTACTGCTTCAAAATTGCTTTCTGCGCATATCTTGTGCAGCAATTGATGTAGTATTAAAATCAAACGAATTCAAGTTGCCGGCTTCGTTTAAAGAACTACAAAACATCGAATCTCAACGAGAAGGTATCAATGGAGATGGTTCAGGAAAGTTTGATAGGATTCCTCCTACTATCAAGGTATTTATCAAGCACAATCGTCCTAAGAAACCAGTTAAACTTTGTGCAGATCTTGATCATGTCCTTGTGAAAGAGGTTTCTCGTATCCCTCAACTGAACACAGTAGCAAACAAGCCTACAATTGTCAGGCCTGATACTGATATTGAAATTATTGATTTAATTAGTGACGATGATAGTAGTACTGAAGGTAGTGGTAGTGTCAATCATGAAGGCAAAAGAGATAGTAGTCAAGATGAGCCCAAGGTAAAAGATTGTCTCTGCTGTTATATGGAGTTTCCACAAGGAGAGATGAAGGAGTGCACCACGGATAGTGAGCACTTTGTATGCATGGACTGTATCTACCGTTTTGTTTCAGAGCAACTTGACGGTAATGGCTCGGTTGCTTTTAAGTGTATCGTTGATGCGGATTGTCAGAACCATTACTCCTCAGCTCTTTTAGATTCAGCCTTGTCTCCCAAGCTGAACAGACGTGTAAACGATTTAGTTATTCGGGAAGAAATGAAGAAAGCAGGCATTAATAGTTGGTGAGTTATACGGTTTCCTCTTTGACATATCTGTGCCTCATATATCTAACTGACACTTCTTCTTAATGAATCTCAGGACTTGCCCAACTTGTGCCTACATTGGCTTCATTGAAAGAAACTTCCCTTGGATTTTATGTCCTGAATGTGATACCCAGTACTGTACAGCTTGCAACGATGTCTATCATCATGGCAAAACGTGTGAAGATGTTCGTAGGGAGAAAGAACGGTTGAAGGACCCTCGCCACATGGCCCATGAAGCAATGTCTAAAGCATGTAAACGCTTCTGTCCACATTGTGATCAAGAGTATATCAAGGGTGATGGTTGTAACAAGATTACTTGCTCAAAACCTGATTGCAAGAAACTGAGCTGCTATTTGTGCGGTGACAAGATTGATGGTTATTCTCACTTCTGTAATCACAAGTTACCTCCAGGAAAGACTACATGTACTTGTGGCAAACCATGTCGGCTTTTTACAAGCACTGGTGACATGGAACAGCTTGATCGAAAGAAGCGTCAGGAAGCTGGCTTGAAAGTCTTAGCCGAGGCTGGTATTAAGGATGAGAAGAAGATTAGAACAATCCTTGCCTCTCCTCCAAAAGGCAACCTACAGAAGAAGAAAGCTGCTATTCCTGTTCAGCCAGCCGTAGAACGTCCACAACCTGTTGCTCCAATTGTGGCTCAACCACCACAGCGTCAACCAGAAGCTCCAGTGGCTGATGCTCCAAGATTTAGGTTTGGCGATGCCAATCGACCAGTGCCCAATCAACCAGCGGCTGATGCTCCCGTTCCCAATCAAGTACAACCAGCAGCCGGTGGATTCAGATTCGGAGTAGAACAACAGCGTCAGCCTGCCGGATTTAGGTTTGGGGGCGGTGCCGATGAACAACGGGAACGAGCCCTCGTTGGTCCTCCAGTAGATAGAGCTGCTAGAATGGAACAGGCGAGGCAGAATCGAGCTCACCGAAATGTTAGAAGAGAGGAGAGAAGAGCTCGGCCAGATCGTTTCGTGGATCGAGCTCGCCGGAATGCTAGAAGAGAGGAGAGAGCTCCTGTCGCTCGTGAGCCAGTCAGAGCTCAACCTGACCAGCGCCCTGACAATGCTGTGCTTGTTGATCTTCAACCACAGCATCCGGCTGTTAATGATGCTCTAGTACCACCACCAGCAGGAGGCGCCAATCCGAATCAACAGGAGAGAAGAGTAGACGAATTTGGAAGGCGACTTCGAGATGATCTGGTAGCCCCGGCTGAGCCTGCTAATGCTTTACAACCCGAACCTATCCGGCCTGTGGCTGATCAGCCTGCTGCACAAGGCAATGCACCTCTTGCTCCTAATCAACAAAATGATCTAGTTGGACTGGGAGCAGCGGCTCTAGGCGGCAGAGGAGACGAGGTAGAAGAGGCACGGGTATTGCTTGATGCGTGTAGAATTACATGAAGAGAAGTGGCCTTTCATGTTAGTTGATAGTAACTACTTGTATTTATTGGTATTTGGATTTGAGCTGATATGAATGTACAATCTGCGGCTTCGTTTGACGTGAACTATGTATTGTGGTATTGTGAGAGTGACTCTACCAACTCCACTTCCAACTCAAGAGTAAGAAGAGAAGAGAAAGTTTATAGGAGATGTAAGTGAAACCTTTGGTGAACTTGTTTGGTTGTTTGGCCGATATTAAGATGTATATAAGTTGATAAGTATCACCTGTTCTTCTGTAAGAATTTAAGAATCTTACTATCTACCCAATTATGTGAGATGTGAGAAAGAATCGATTATATCAGCCCTTTTGGATAAGGATCCTAGTGAGTGTACTCATTAGTGTTGTTGGTAGTACTCATAGTTATTAAATCTGTTTCAATAAGGAGGATGTTGGTTGTTGTTATGATATCATATGCGCGCGCCAACAACTAGCTGAGAACTAAGAGAATAAACGAAGAAGTGACTGTACTTTATAAAAGGATACCTATATTGCAATAACAACAACAACACAATACTGACATTATTACCAACTGAAGTGGTATAAGTTATGTTTGATATTGCAACAGCTATTTAGTATATCATAGCTAAGAACAAAGAGATCTATCAGTGCATTGTTGCGGTAATTATATTGGCATCATCATGCTACAGCTCAATACCTTTATAATCACATTAACAATAGCAATATCATTGACAATACAACAAGTAAACTCCAATGATTGGTCTTACATACCGCCAGCATATGTATGTTCACCAAAACAATCATCATGCCAATTATCAACGCATTCATGTTTAGCCAATCCAAATCATCCACAATCTACCACAGATGACGAATGTAGATCATGCCAGTCGGATCAAACTTACTGGCCATGCGACGTCGATGGTCTATGTTACTGTTGGGATAAATCTAAAAAACAAATACCACCAGCACCATCAACACGATATTATGGCGGCGGACAGGGATTAAACATATCATCTACATTACCATGTGATATACTAACATCTGACGTATTTAACAAGTTAGCACCAGAGGCACAGGCGCCGTATTCATATGAAGGATTTTGTCAAGCAGTTAATGAATATAATATCAATCATCCAACAGAGGGGGTATTTAATATGGGCAGTGTAATGCAACAAAAGGCTGAATTGGCATCCTTCTTTGGTAATGCGTTACATGAAAGTGATGAGTTCAAGGCAGGACGTGAATACTTAATGTGTGCCGATCATAAGACTGTTGCCGATGAAGTGTACTGTCGTCCATGTGATGTTAGCTCTTTCGATTGGGATAATATGACATGCCCTGAAGGTGCAAGTTTAGCAAGTCAAGGACGACCATTTAATGGCTATTGTCAATCTAATTTGTTACCTCCCGAGGGATGCTCTTGTGATGATGTTTATGAACGAATGGACAAAGGGCCCATGGCTGGTTATGTCAAAGCTAATGAGGTCTACTTTGGTAGAGGTGCAATACAATTGTCATGGAACTATAACTATATTCGAGCGTCCATAGCGTTGACGGGAGCGCCACAGACATTATGTCAACGTCCAGACTTAGTAGCAAAGAATGAAGAATATTCGTGGGGTGCTGGACTGTTCTACTGGATGGAGAATGTGAAGAATGATAAGACTTGTCATCAATCTGTATTGATTGATGAAGATTTTGGACTTACACTTGATAATATTAATGGTGGATTGGAGTGCCCAGCAGATGATCATGGTTGGCATGGTAAAGCTGTTCAGTTACGCTTGAATCGATATTGCAGAGCGGCAACTGCCATTGGTGTTGAAAAGTTGTTAAGCCTTGATGGGTGTATAGATATGAGTAGAAGAATGAAACAATGTTTAAAGAAGGGGACTTGCAAGGCATGTAAAGTTTGGGAAGATAGTCTAAACTTGGATGACGGCGGTATGTTGGCATCAGATATTGATGATAAAGATGTACAGAGTTATATCGATAGTACTGCTGAAGGGGGTAGTATGCCCAAGACATGCTCTGATTATGTAAAGGAGAAGAAATGTGTGAGAGATACGTCTTGTGTTTGGCAGAGTAACAGAGAAGTATGTTCTGACAAGGCTGCCAAGCAAGAACAAAAACCACAACAGCAGCAACAACAACAGTCCTCTGGTCTTACACAAGAAGAGAAGGATAAGATAAAGCAAGAGAAACTTGAGGCGAAACAACTAGCCAAAGAACAAGCAAAGGCGGAAGCTATTGAGGCAGCTGCTATAGAGGCAAAGCAAGAAACGCCACCACCACGCACTTCCAAGCCAACATCGTCGCCCACACCATCTCCTTCCTCAACGCCTACCAAACGAATAGTTGTCAATCCAACATCTTCTGCGGCCAGTAGCTTTGGTATTGTTCCCCTGTCACCGACAAAGCCTGATATCAAGCCGGTTATACCTTCAGATGAAGAAAAGCTTTCTTCTCATGCGAGCTCGTTTGCATTACCACACTCCAAAGAACAAAGTATTGTTCCTCAATTAGACACATCGTCTGCATTTGAAACAACTGAAAGTCTTCTTGAGAACCCTGGTGATATGACCAATTGGGCGATGACTCCATTAGATGATCCTTCGGAGCCTGCTGTCAGTGCCATGACTAGTGGTGTTACGACGACAACATCTTCGCAGCCTACAAGAAGACCTGTCACAGTAATCAACATTGCCGAGCAAGCTTTCCGTCCTTCATCAGCAGAGACTCAAGAATTGGACATTTCAGATGCTCTACCTCCTAAGCAAGAAACATCGGCCTCGATCGTCATATTCACGCCATTGGATGATGTCACCCTATCACGATCATTACCAACATTGAATCTTGGTTCTTCCCAAGTAGTAGCTGTTGACATGCTAGAAGGTGAAGTGGCTTTACTTCGCTTTGACTTGTCAGCCATTGGTGATAATACTATCCACAAGGCAATTCTTCGACTTACAGCCCGTGATAGTAATGAGGAAGGTATTGATCATTCCGGCTCTTATTACATTCAACCAATGGCTAATGATTGGACAGAAGAGACAGTAACATTTGAAACGGCTCCTAAGACGACTGGAGTATTGTTTGAATCAATAGCAAGTCAAAAGAATGGTAATCATCAATACGAGTTGGATGTAACAAAAGCCGTAGCGAGTCATATTGTTAGTTTTCGAATCCTTGGTACCAATCGTGTTCGAACTGAGTTCATTAGCAAGGATAGTACCATGATAGATGACGCACCTGTACTTCTTGTGGAGTTGGAATCGTCAACGGAACAAGCTGCAGTAGTCAACGAGGCCATCTCTGAAATCTCAAGTGGCTCTGGGGTAATATCTGGACATATCTGGCATGACAAGAATGCTGACGGTGTTAGAGAAGCTTCCGAGCCTGGATTAAGGGGTATTCTTGTGGATCTTTACAAGTGCGCTCATGATAGATGGGTAGAAGGTACACGGACTACCTCTACGGGTGATTACATATTCAATGAGCTTGCAGATGGAAGTTATTACGTCGATGTAACAATATCTTTTGATTATGGCTTTACTCTTGAGAATGTGGGTTCGGATAAGACGAAGAGTAGCCATGTTGCCTCTTTGACTGGTCGGAGCGAGTGTATAGAGTTGACGGCAAAATCAGAGTTTGCCATTGTGAATGCCGGTATTGCCTCAAAGTCTGTTATTGAAGCTGTCGACTCTGAATTGTCAACATCAGAAGAAGAGGATGGTAAAGAGTCAGTCGACTACAATTGCCGAGGATCGCCATGTGCAGAGGAAGGATTCTGTCGAAGTCAACACAACTTCTGTGGACAAGGTGAAGTGTATTGTAATGAAGAAAGCCGCTGGTCGCCTGATTGTGGTACAAGAGCTCCAGCCGATCAACCTTCGGTAGCACCAATCACCGACATTCCCACCGTTTTATATGATTTAAAGATGCACTGTGATGGAGATCCCTGTCAAGAGGATGGCGAGTGTCGATCGTTTGTAGGTTATTGTGGACATGGTACTCTCTACTGCAATTCTGATTCTATTTGGGTACCAGAGTGTCACAAACCTCTTACGAGCATCAAAGCTCCCACAAGATCTCCACTAGTTGAAGGCATGACATCATCGCCAACTGAAGGAGGTCCAAGTTTTATGCCAACGCCTCCAAATGATAAATCAAATCTTAGCCCATTCATACTACCAACATTGACTGAAATTGATACACCAAAGCAAAGTGATATCATTTCCATGAGTAGTACAAATGACAAGAATGGAGTAGATGAATCAAGTGTTGATATATCAGAGAGCAGCGATGACGATGATGAGTCAAGTGAAGACCAAGAAGAAGATATAAGTACTACTTTCAATAATGAAGAAAGCTCACCATGGTATATCAGATACTCAGATCCACGAAACGGTTGTCGTACTTGTTTGGATAGAAGTGTATTGATATTACTTTTCACTACAATGTTCATACTTCAATTATTATTTTAAGAGTAAGATAAGAATATATACATAAACAAACAGGTTAGCAAACATACACAAGTTATTTAATCTATTGCATGATGCATGCTTTAGTGAGTAAGGAGGAGTTGACTTTGCGCACTTCAATGGAGGGTAAATTGGCGATCAAACGTACATTGGTTTTGAGAGGTGTAGATTAGCTCTCTAGCGGCGGCAACATAACTTCAATTGGCAGACACTCTAATACCTCTTCTTTTCAGGCTGGATATATTTCTATGCTAATCATCTTCCCGTGAGGATTAGAATGGTTCTCAAAGTGGTGTTTAGTATCGCAAAGTTGCAATCCTAATCATTCTTACTTATTCTTCAATAGTATTATTATTATACTAATACTCTAGTTTACCATGGCTAAGAAGAAACAAAAGAACCAACGCAATGATGGTAATAATGTCAGCGGTAACAAGAATGTAGCTAAAACTGACGGAAAGATTGCAGTAAAATACAAACACAACACAAAGATGGTATTGTCTATGGCTGTTGCAATTGTATCTATTATTATCTATGCAATTATATCACGGGGTAGTATCCAGAATAATAATACCAATGAACAAAATAACAAAAAGGATGCATTTCTAAATTGGTTTGTGAACAATGGGGGTACATTTCATCGCGTCATTATCAATGACGACACAGCTATGAATGTTACAATTGAAGAATTTCAATCATACGGTGGCTGGGGATTGGCATTACCTTTACCTTCTAATATTACTGAACAACAACAAATGACGGATGAATGTCAAATAATAGAAGATGAACAACAATACAGTACTAACATTTCAACCAGCAACACTCCCATCATTAGACATTTAGATCCATTATTCACAGTACCATCCACAATTATTATATCTGTATCATCCATTCTTCAAGAATATGCATACCCCAGAAGTCCACAATATCTACCAACCTTTTATTCACAAGTAAACAAGATATTGAACAAAGCCTTCCCCCAAGGGACTGGGCTGGCTGCTCGTGGTATGGGATTGGTTGAACAAGATGTAGTAATTGCAATGTATTTAATGGTGGAGGAATGTCAACATCATCATACTCATCTATTCAACAACAATGAAGATAGTTATTGGGGCAGATATTTAGATGTATTGCCACAGTATACAATACCGAGACTAGACACATTTGATGATGATGCTTATGCAGCATTGAAGGATGAGAATTTAGAGTATGTGGGTAGAAGATCTAGACACTTATTGGAACAAATGTATAATATGTCTCCTAGTGAAGGACAGGTATCACTAAGTTCAGTGGTTAGGGATATGATTCAACTAAAGAAGAATGAATCAGAGACAATTCCCGACACGTGTGTTAGTTTTGATACCTTCCATCGCTTTGTCGGTATAACGTCGAGTCGAGCCATGGTGCTAAAGAGTGTGAAGTATCTGACTCCATTGGCGGAGATGATAAACTATTCTCCCAAAGTCAAAGAGAGCAAGGATTGGATCAATGCTCCATTTGATTTATACCACACTCTATCTGAGGATGGCTCCATCACTGTTCGTTCTGATCGAGATATCTTTATCAGTACTACTGACGATAGTGCTGTTCAAATCTTTGAAGATTACGGACCAGTGGATAACTCTTTGTTCCTCGAAGCTCACGGTTTTGTGCCCTATGAGAATCCAAACAACTGTGCCAAAATACTAGGATCATCCTTCTTTCGTCGTCCAGTGGCTAGCGGTAGATATGATGAGGGTGCAGAACTAGTCCTTCGTGCATTAAAGACATTGTATTTGATCCATCCTGAAGTAAAGAAGTTCGAATCATTAGAAGATGTTTGTGTGAGAGAGAACTTGTCAATGGTTGATGATGGTAATACTATTGGACGCAAGCCCGCATCAGATTCTATTGCTATTGTGTCACTAATACTTGGTGATCACGACAATCCAACATGGAATAGAATCGAGACTGAGTTTGGAAAGACATTTAACTCGTTGAAAGAGATTTGCATTACTGCCATTCATTCGGGAGATAGAGAAAGGATTGAGAGTCGGTGTGCTCGTTATACTGGCAGTAATTGGGTTGTTAAGACAGCTGTACAGTCAGCTACAAGTCGAACTATTGCAAAGTTTGAAGAAAACAACGACACTATGAGCGAGCTCACCAAACAACTGCTGCAACAAGCCCAATCAGAGGGTAGTGCTCAATTAGCATTAGCGTTGCGATTCAGGTTAGAAGAGAGAAAGATACTCACTCATATTGCCAACTCAATCGACAATGAACCTGTTCTTCCCCAAACTACAAGTGATGAGCAAACTGATATGACCAAGAGTCTTGACAAGAAAGTAGAAGCTTTCAATTCCTTTATTCAAACTTTGAACCTTCCATTGAATAAGATTGAAGCCAAGGTGGTCGGTGATGGTATGCGAGTGGGTGCATTTGCAATTGATGATATTGAACTGGATGAGCCCTATATTTCAATACATGGAAACTCGGTTATTGATGTTGATACTGCACTGGCAGATGTGAAGAATAAGACATCAAGCCTTGCACGTCTCTTGAAAAAGTATTCTGTGAATATGAATGGAAGTCGTAGTGATGGATTTGACGCATTATTGATCTACCTGCTACATGAACGATTTGTAATGAAGGAAGAGAGTCGTTGGTGGCCATATTTAGATTTACTTCCCTCAATTGAAGAGTTGAGTGAATATCATCCTCTCTTCTTTGATGAGGCTGAGATTGATGGATATCTGGCTGGATCTGATGTTCGTCAATTCATCATCAAATATCAGCGTCATGCCGCCCAAAGGAACGGTGCATTAGTGTCTGATTTAGATGTCAATACTTTACTTGGCAGTGATTTGCTATTCGATAAACAGAAAGTGCTTTGGGCCACAGCTATTGTCGACTCGAGAAGTATCTGGTGGAATAAAAGGAGGCATCTAGTACCTCTGCTGGATCTTGTCAATGCAGATTCAAAAGGAAGAGCACACGAGACAAAGATGGCCAATCATACAGCCGTTACTCGAGCTAGTCGCCGAATCAAAGAAGGAACCCAAGTCTTTGAGAATTATGCGCAGCCCAACTACTTGCTCTTTTCCTACCATGGCTTTCTTTTGGAAGACAATCCAAATGATTGTGCTTTGTTGGATGGTCTTACAATCAATCGCAATGATATTGGAGCCAAGACTGCCCAGCATCATCTCCATTCGATGTCACCAACCTTTTGTATCAGAGAATTGTCATCTATTGAAGAGCTAGCCAACTTCTTGAGAGTGAAGCACGGCCTATTCCTCGACACAACTAATGCAGAAGTTGATGATGAAGTCCGTCCTTATCTGATTGAAGTATTGGAGGGAAGGATAGCTCGACTGACTGAAGCCATTGAGGCAAACAATGAAGTGAAGAGTGATTCTCCATCTCGATTGAAGCTCATGAACAAGGTGATTCAAAATGATCTAGTGCATTTCCAACATGCTCTAGCCAATCATATTGTTGTTCAAGGATAGAAGAACAAAGGAAGAGTGGAGTCGTACAAGTTAGATACATAATTCATAATTCACAAGTCTATTTACAATCTTAACTGTTGATCTAGCTATGGATCTGAGCCACCATGACTTCCATCAACTGTTTTCTCAACATAGGATCTTCACTTATAGGTTGCCATCTTTTCATGCGTCCACTTTCCTCCAACTCTTGACATTCTGCTGAGATCTTGTCACTTAATACCATGACAAATTCTTCTTCAAATGTTCGTTGTGGTTGGTTTGTTGTTTTAGGTTTGGGTAGAGGTGGTGGCGGAGGAGGAACAGCTTTCATTGAATTATTGCTTGGTGGCTTATGATGTATTAGAGGTTGGTGATTGCCACCACGAGATGAGTGTCCATCAACCTCCAAATCTTTTGCCATTTGTGGCTGTACTACCACTGCAGGTTTAGTTTCCATCGCCATCAATATTTTAAAGTCTTCTCTCTCTGATTCTTCTTGATACTCGATAGTTGTTTTATGATGACGATGTGGTATTTCAGGTGTGAGGGAAGCAGTTTCTTGTATCTTATCATCACACTTCATTTCATTTTTGGATACTTCCGTTTTTTTATCAATTTCATCATTACCGCCGAGTTCATCGTCAAAGTCAAACTCATCATCAGACCAGCCAGCATCTTCTTCTTCCTGTTTCTCGATTTGATCATTGAGACCATTCTCATATTCTTGTGCAGGTTGCAAATCACTACTTCTTGACACTGCAGTCAACTCTTGAAACTGATTTGCATGTCCTTGAGTGGTACCTTGAGTTATCTGTGGATGTTCACTCTCGTCTCTTCGATAGAGAGTGGGAGGCATTTCACTTGGGGCTTGGTTGTTACCAGGAGAGCTCGGTGGTGTCAAGCCTGTACCTCCACCTCCTCCCCAACCAGATTCGGCCTGATGATTGTCATCGGGCTGAGAAGCCGCGGCAGCAAGACGAGATAAACCTGACATGAACAGCCCTCCAATAAGTGGTCTGGGTGCATCATTCTGTTGAGGTGGTGGTGGCGGCGGTGGTGGAGGTCTTGACTGAACATTACTTTGTGCAACTTGTTCTGGCCTTGGGAATCTAAAACCTACATCAGGAGGAGGTGGTGGTCGAGGAATATTATGATGACTAGCAGCAGCCTCTCGTTCAGCAGCTTCAATCTCCTCGGCACTTGGAAGAGCCAACCCAAACCCTTCCCTGATCCCTGATAACTTTGAAGATACATTCGTAACACCATCCAATTGACGTAATGCACTTCTAAATCCCGTCGAGTGTTGCTCGGCGGCACCCTTCAATCTATCAATATGATCGGACACTACCAATAATCCCGAATCAGCCAAATGATGAGAAAGTAAGAATCGATCACGTGCATCAATCATCTGTACATCATCAACATTAACATCTGCATACTCATCATGGAAGAATGGGTCCATCTGATCTTGTACTAATGATATTGCCGCCGTGGTGATCAATTCGGAAGTTGCAGTGTGATATGGTGTTATAGATTGCACAGTATATTGTACAGTTGGTTCATCATTCATCTCTTCACCATCACCTGGACGGAAACGTACCGAGACTTGTGCACGTGCCAATATTAGTCGTCCATCCTTGATTATATCATCGACATTGCCGTGATATGCCAGCTTTGCTTGAGCAATCGCCGCATCATCATGAAATGGAACACTAATGGCAAGTAAACATACTGCCTCAACAACGTCAGAACTCAAATCAATCTTAAACTGACATGATTCAGCCACTGATGTCATGCACAGTGTTGGACCTGACAATATCAACCCTCTTCCACTTTCTCCTAATGATGAGTCGTTATCTTCCGAACCAGTTAATGCAACCAACATATCAGCCAACAATGATTGATTAGCAGACCTAACTAATAACTCTTCAATACTCACTTCTTCAATTCCCTCTTCGTCATCAACACCATCAAACCGTTCACCAGTAGAAGACACACCAAAATAACTCCGTATAACATCCTTATCATTAATAACTTTACCATTTTGTAATATTAAATTATAATCCATACGAGTTAATTCAACTCCCAATGTATACTTTTTTAATCCAGGACGTGTGGCGTAATAGGTTCGTAAGTCGGATGCTGCACTTTTATTACCACCTTCTCCATCTACATTACTCTTTGATTGGTGTTGATGTAATGTATAATGTAGGTTAGTTAAAAAGTTGGGATTGTGTAGTGTAGCCATGTATGTTGATAACATTTCATGTATTTTTCTTTGTGATGGGTTTAATGGCTGAGAAGATATCGGTTGTTGTTCTCGCGGCTGATGTTGCTGCTGTCTATGAGCAGAAGTAGTCTTGGCACGTGTACGTTGAGCAATTGGAGGTGATAAATGTTGTTGCTGTGGTGTTGGGATTGGATGAGGAGGTGGGGGCGAGATATCAGATGGCTGTGGTACTGATGATGAAGATTGAAGCATATCATCATCATCGTCAAAGAAATCCTCATCTGACCAACCATCTGCATCTGCATTATCATTAACAGCAGCAGCTTTACCACTGCCATTATTATTGGCAGTGTAAGTAGTTATTTCATTAATCAAGCTTGGTTCTTCCACATCTTTTCCAATAGAGTTATTGGTCAAGAAGGGATTTGTATCCAGCTTTTGTTCAACTGGCGGTGCAGGTGATGGTGGCGGTGGTGGCACTTGTTTCTCTTCCTCTTGATATGCAGCAGCATTTAAAGTAGAAGGTTGTATCGTCCTAGGCGATGGCTGCAAAGAAAGAGGTGGATTAGGTTCAGGTACCAACTCCTTATCATCCTCATTGCCATCATCACATTGAAGATCGACATTATCCTCATTGAATATATCAGCATCATCATCGTCAAAATCCCATTCGTCGCTAATATTCACATCATTCTGACAATCGACACTTTTTTGAAGCTGTTGTTGCTGTTGTTGTTCTATGCCATTGATATTATCAATCTCCTTATCGAGTACTTTTTCATGCTCGGCTAACATGGCAACTACATCTACCCTCTCATCGCTACCATCATTTATATCGTTGCTAACGTTAGAGTTAACGTTAGTGTGTATTGGTGGTGGTGGTGGTGGCGGAGGTACAGCATAAGTCTGCATTTGTAATGTAGAAGAAGGTTGTTGAGGAGTTGTATTGTCCTTTATGTCATCAGAGATATTTAACTCATCTGACAAATCAAGATCATCATCATCCCAGCCATTTCCTCCCATATCATTACTGCTATCATCAACTATACCGTTATCTACATTTATATCATTATTATCATTACTTAGAAATGGATTACTGTTTAATGCAGATATATCAGTTGTATTATTGTTTGGAGGTAATGTATTTTCATAATTTAGAGGTTCATCACTTGTCACTCGATTATCGTCGCCGCTACTTGATATGATATCGTCATCTTCGTCAAGCATGGCGAGTAGATCATCGTCGTCGTCATCCCATCCGCCTGACATTGTGCTAATATGTATTATATGGAGGGGCGGCTACCTATAGAGGTACTATGATCATCGCAAAGTGCTGTCAACTTAAAATTTAAAATTGCAGCGGCGGCCAGACGAAATAAATATTACACATGTAATAAATTCCCCTAAAGATCTAAAGTGGCTGATTGTTTTCTGTAGTCGTAGGGTATTAGGCCTATGGCGCGTCTCATAGTTAGAGGAAGATAGCTCCACAAATTATTATCGTACATGCAAACTCGAAACCGAAAAACAGAAATATAGAGTTACAATCTAAAATTATTAGTTATTAGCTCCACGATGATGACGACAAATATGTATGATGCACAAGCTAGTAGTATCAAAATAGAAGATATTACAACAAACGAAGGTAATAGAATGATACTTAAACGTATGAGGAGAAACAAAGATACAAATATATTCAAATTGTATATGTATCCGAATATCCGAAATCAACCTCATAACGAAGATGATTGCAATCAATATGTTCCAGAGGGTGCTAATGACATGGGATGGTTGGGGTATTTTATTGGTAAAAGCAATGATCTCAAAGAGCTTTACATTAGAAATATCTATACTTCAAATGTAGATGTCATCAAATCATTCTTTAGTGGAGTGAGCAGCAACAAATCAATCCAAAAATTAGAATTTTTTGCTATGGATCTACTGGGAGGAAATGGCTGGGATGATGATGATCTTGATTTGTCAGATGAGTTAAATATCTCTGATGACATAAAGGACAATACAACTCCTCAACAACCTTCTTCTACATTACAAATGCAGACTTATG
>Ga0214478_100302_pt1 | contig 28770 bp, 21 predicted proteins | sample M1_20Mar14CPVII9_2_FD_178001 | JGI IMG/M metagenome (GOLD analysis project Ga0214478, IMG submission 178001) | Marine eukaryotic communities from Monterey Bay, California, United States - M1_20Mar14CPVII9sort6BwellD7 | ecosystem: Environmental > Aquatic > Marine > Unclassified | place: USA... | reverse complement strand
AGAGGACGGAGTGGACAACGAAGTAGATAGCAAAGTGGAAAGGCAGTTTGATGGTGGAACATATTACTTCTCGAGTGCATATGCCCCGTCTAGTGATACAGGAGTGCATGGTACACAACTCAAGTTTGCAAAGTCAATACTAGAAAGGACACCACCCACACTGTTGGAATACGGTGGAGATTATGTAGGTGGACAAAGTCTCAAGCTTGAAAACGTTATACCAACAGCTTTTCCCTGGGGTCTTGGAGGCCCAGAAATGCTTCGTCGAACTCCAGTATCTATAGAGAAGTCTCTTGCGCATTATGGCCGTCTCTCACTTAATCAATTCATGAAAGGTGACTTTTGTTTGCTTGCTAATCATATGCTTGATCGTCGACTATCATACACTTCAGGCAAACTGAAATGTCGAGCAAATATTGATGGAGTACCTCTTGCTGAAAAGATATCACGACTAACTGCAAAAGATCTCGAGGATGTTGTATCTGGTGCTGACACTAACTCTACAGCAACTCAACTTTTATCATCGGTATCGGCATCATGCAAGGCAATGGGTCATACTTCTGAGGCAGCAGCATATTGGCGACGTATATATTTTGCTCTTAATGATCGTCATGGGTTGAATGCGGTCATGTTAACTGTCACCCCAAATGATTTAGCCAGTTTTTCAGTAAGAGTCATTGCACGAGCTGGTGAGGAGGTAAGAGTGACACAAGATATGTCTTTAAAAATGTCCAATACTGTGCTTATCTCGTAGCTCACATGTCATCTACATTACCTCTCTTGAAGTATTCATTACCACCACTTGATTCTACAGAGGAGCAATGTATAGCTGACTTCACATTGCGTAAAGATACCCGATTAGAATATCCAGGAGCATGTTCATTGTACTTTGACGGTGTGATGCAGATTGTATTAGAGGTCCTTCTAGGTTGGAATTTGAAAGAGCAGAGGGGGGCGGAAGATGGTATCATGGGGGAGCTTGATGCATGGGGAATGGCAGTTGAAGAGCAAGCACGTAAGACATTGCATTCACATTGGCTGCTCTGGTCAAAGAGGCTTGCCAAAATGAGGGATGAGATGTTTAGTGGTAACAAAGACAGACAAGACAAAGCTAGGGCTGATTTCTGTACACATATTGATGAAGTAATGAGCGCATCATATACCGACAACGAGTGGACAGTAGAGCATAAATGTGGTGCTAGAGGTAAAGTTGAAGAGGTATTCAAAGAGTGTGAGGCCCAAGTTCTTCGAGATGCAAGGCACAAGGTTCTTTGCCACGATATTAATGGCAAAGTGATGGAGTGTAATGAATGCCATGAGAAGGTATCAACACAAGATATTATTAACTTAACACTGAATGAATGGCATATAAATGCCTTGAAAGATGATGAAACAAGTGCCAAGAATCTTACCTTCCCCCTCTCAAAAGAGCGGCATGATATTGCAATGTACCGTACGTCATATGATTTGATGAGTGGTTTCTATGAAGATGATAAGTTTTGGGGTAACGAAGACGTAAGAAGAATTCTCCAGATCTCAGGTGACAATGAGCATTATGCATTACATGGCCCGAGATGCTTCAAGAAGGGTGTTGAGTGTACTTCTGGATCTTTTCCACAAGCTGCTTGCACAAGCACTTGCATTCATGAAGATACAAGACTCGATGGAGAAGATATAAAGATGCTTGAATGGTACTTACTTCACGGTAGTGTGAAGAAGACAGCTCCTTGGATGGTGTTACCAAGACGTCCACTTGGATGCCAGTTTCTCAACACACACAACAAACCAATTAGTAGCATATTCAACTGCAATTCGAATGTAATCATTGGTGATGCTAGCAATACATTCTATCTAACGTGCTATGGCTCTAAATCTACTCAGAAAGAAGATAGTGAGAAGAATGAGCGTATTTTGAAGAAGCTCATTCGAAGGTTGAGACGTCTACAGATGGATAGGGAACGATCAGGTATTGTTCCTACCGATGAACCGAGCGATTATAGTCAAGGCTTGAGCATGATGTTATCAGCTATGAATGCTAGTACATCTCGTGATGTCGTTAGCTCAACGATGGCTCACTATCTTGTGCAACATGGTGGACAAAGATTTAGCGCCTCGCATGAACCAAGGCATTTGCTTATCACCCAGCTAGAGGATACACTGGATGACAAGGCTGTGAACTTTACACTCAGACGTACAAACAAGTCTAAAGCAGATGGTACTGTTGTGCAATGGCCTGATTCGTCTTCGCATGACTACGTACACCGCCCAAAGAAACTTGAAGACGTGTGTGCATATGAATTTACAGAGCTATACAAGAAGAAATTTTACAGCTTTAAAGATATGGATGCCAATAAGGAGGATATCATTGCTCCAGGCACAGAAGACAGTGAAAGATATAGGTTTATTGAAGGTCATCCTGGTTACGAGTTTGCGTACATTATAAAGTTGAATCTATCTGCAGTGGTTGTTACATCTCTACCAAAAGGCAAGCTTTGTCTAGTTAGAGACTTGGAGCTTGATACTGATACACCAAGTGATGTTGTCAAAGACAAGAGAAACGATTATGCAAAGATGGCACTCATGATGTTCTACCCTTTCCGAGAACTTAAAGATCTCAAGAAGGATAATAGCTATTGGAATAGATTTGAAGAGGAGCGTGCTAGACACTTCGAAGGTAAAGAGACTACATTTTGGAAGATTGGGTTCGAGATTCTACAAAACATGGAAGATAGAATGATGATGATGCAGAGTGATCATAGAACACGTGCACGTGATCCAGTTCAAATAGAGACGAAACTGAATGTAGACGATGTCAAGCAAAAGAAGATTAGAGATATGGTGCCGGACATATCACAGTTCTGTGAAGATGACGAGTCAAGCTTCGCAGAATCTGATATAGACGATGGAGAATACGAAGACAAACGATGGTCTCATAATGCTCTTATTAGAAAGGCAGGCAACATCACAACTGAAAGGCTCATATCAGCTCGGCTTACTTCTAAAGAATCAATACTCCAAAGCTCAGATGCAAGTCGTCAAGTTATTCAAGAAGAAGATACACGAAACAACAATGAGGATACTTCAGATTGGTTCAGAGATAAGAGTTATCCAACACTTCTCAAGCTTATCAGCGGTACTCTTGTTCGTATTACTGACTACAATGATGTCTATGAAGATGATGAAGACTTATCCAATGACAAGGAGGATGTAGATGACGATATACATGTCATTACACAAGAAGATACCCCGCTAGTAGAAGATACCTCGTCTTCTTGCAATATCCCCACACTAGTAGGAGTGGCTAGAAAAGTTGCACATCAAGATAAGGTTAAGCTGGATGAGAAGCAATACATTGCATATGAAATAGTTGTATGTACATTTCTTTTGAAGCTTGTAGAAGAAGGAAGAGATAAGAGTTCAATCCTTGGTAAGTATCTTGGATCCGCCCTAGGCTCGTCGAAGGGAGATATGGAACTATTGATAGAGCATCTCAAGGCACGAGGGGGTATGGAACAACTACTAATGTTTCTAACTGGTCCTGCTGGCGCTGGTAAGAGCACAGCAGTCAAAGTAGCTGAGAGATTCTGCTTTGAGTTCTGTCAAGCAGTATCAATCATGTGGTATGATGAGACATTTCTATTCACTGCTTGTTCCGGATCTGCAGCTGCTATCTTTGGCGGCATTACTATACATAGTGCAGCTCGTTTGAATGGGAAGGTTACAGACAAGGCAAGAAAATCATGGAAGAATGTAGACATACTGATGATTGACGAGATATCTTACTTTAGCGATGATGATTTTAAGAAGCTTGACAGGAAACTGAAAGATCTCAATGGTGTCCCAAACAAGCCATTTGGAGGTCAGAGTATCATATTCGCCGGCGACTTTCGTCAGTTTGAGGCAATCCTAGCAAAACATCTACTCTATCATAGAAATGGTAGTGGGCTGTGGGATGGTAGCATCAATTGTGTGATTATACTTGAGAATATACATCGATTCAAAGACGACCCAGAGTATGGAGAGATGTTGACACGGTTGTGGCGTGACGACTTGACTCAAGAAGATCGTGAGAAGATTAATACAAGAGTTATTGGCCACCAAGATGGGGTTACATTACCAGCTACTTTTGAGGGGGATGTAGTCTATGCTACTTCAACAAACAAGGAGCGCAATGCTATTCAAGCTGGAATCTTCTGTGATCATATACTGAGCACACATCCAACTATGCAAAGCAAAGACTTACCGCCCGATCACACTATTGTTGTTGAAGCAGTAATTGAAAGCTCAAAGTCTAAGAAGTCATCTACTTCAATCGGTAGCTTCACTCGCAATAGAATCATACAGACTTGTGGCGATTCAGATTGTGTTGTAAGCAATACAAAGTATGTCGATCCAGCGTTGAGGTTATATGTTGGAGCTCACTGTATGTGCACAGTAGATAACAAGCGGCTGAAAGATAAAGTACCTATTGGCAATGGTACATTATGTCGTGTTGTTGGGATCAAGCTTAGTGAGCATGCACCAAGTTTACGGATACAAAATTGGGATGGTAGAAAAGTTAGTACCGTCTCTGCCAAGCATGTTGACTGGGTTGAGTTTGAGTATCACCCCAAGAGCAAGTCCATCCTAAAGTTGGAGGACAAGATTAAAGAGTTGGAGTGGGAACTCAAGATTAACCAAGAATCATATGAGGCCATTCATGTAAGGAAGAGAGCCAGGACAAGAGCTAGAACAACCAGTCGCCAGATGAATACGGATCCGATCATACAGAATATTGTATCCGATTTAAATGAAAAGAAAGCACACCTGAAGAAAGAGCAGCAGTCTCGAAGATTCAAGCTTGAACCTCAACAATCATCTCCAATTATATCATATACTGAGCACGATCTAGCACCAGTAAAAAATGAAGCCAAATGCCGAATGACTCAGATACCAGTGATACTAGCTGATGCTATTACAGGTCATAAATTGCAAGGAATGACAATCCCTAACGTTGTTATTACATCGTGGGGTCTTTTTGCAAATAACTGGCCGTATGTTGTCCTTTCACGATGCACTACCTTTGATGGTTTGTATCTATTTGAGCCGATCAGTATGGATAAGTCTTTTGCTCCTTCGAGAGACTTGGTTGATTACTTGAGACGTGCTGAGCATTTACAAGATCATATATTGTCGTTGAGAAAGACTCGTATGGCGGCATTATAGTATTATAAAGATCATTAACCTAAAATTTGCTACACAGTTAGAACAAGAAGCTCGTTAGCTGCGGCGTTATGTTAGATACTTATTGTCCAATAAAAAGAAGGAGATTCAATGTGGTTGCGTCGCCAAATCAGTCCAGCCACGTGGTTTGAGAGAAAATAAATGCTGTCTCTTTCCAGCAATTGTGCACCATAGTAACTAGAGGTATTGTTGTGCTCTTGGTATTATCTCTACTACCAACCAACTCTCTAGCCTAGAATGCCTCCTAACGCCGATACTAGCATCCTACGTAATCGTATTACCACTAAGGTCAACGCCACTGATCTAATCAATGATGATGCCGCTACACAATCAACACTCCGATCAATGAAACACCTCAAGGGTCACGAGGTTGCAATCGATGGTACCATATATGATATTACCGACTTTGTCCATCCAGGTGGTGAGGTTGTTAAGTTCTTTGGTGGGAATGATGTTACCGTGCAATATAAGATGATCCATCCTTATCATACTGGTAAGCATTTAGAAAAGATGAAGGCTGTTGGGAAGGTTGTTGATTATCAGGCTGAGTAAGTATTGTTCTTTATTATGAGTATTATGTATGTACAAATTATATCAAAATACTAGTCACTAACCACCATATATCAAAATAAATGACAAAATAACTAATATAGATACAAGTTTGATACTCCCTTTGAACGCGAAATTAAGAAGGAGGTATTTAAAATTGTCCGTCGTGGTAGAGAGTTTGGTACAACTGGTTACTTCTTTCGTGCCTTTTTATACATTGCATTCTTCTTCTTTATGCAATATACATTTGCAACATCAACTACCTTCTTCAACTATAATAATTGGTATGAAAGTGGTGTAGTTATTGCAATTGCGTTCGGTGTGGCACAGGCGTTTATTGGATTGAATGTTCAACATGATGCTAATCACGGAGCAGCATCGAAGCGTCCATGGGTGAATGACCTACTAGGATTTGGTACCGATGTTATTGGATCATGTAAATGGAATTGGATGGCACAACATTGGACACATCATGCGTACACTAATCATGACGAGAAGGATCCTGATAGTTTCAGTTCAGAGCCAATGTTTGCATTTAATGATTATCCAATTGGCCATCCCAAAAGGAAGTGGCATCATAAGTTCCAGGGTGGATACTTCCTGTTTATGCTTGGATTGTATTGGCTATCAACTGTATTAAATCCCCAGGTTATCGACTTACGTCAACGAGGAGCACAATATGTTGGAATTCAAATGGAGAATGACTTCATCGTCAAGAGGAGAAAGTATGCAATTGCCATGAGAATGATGTATATTTTCTTGAACATCTTCTGCCCTATTGCTCACAATGGATTAAGTTGGGCCACCTTTGGTATTATCATGCTCATGGGAATTAGTGAAAGTCTTACACTTAGTGTACTCTTCTCACTATCACACAACTTTATCCATTCCGATCGTGATCCCATGGCTGACTTTAAAAAGACTGGTGAGCCCGTCTGTTGGTTCAAGTCTCAAGTTGAAACATCATCGACCTATGGAGGTGCCATATCTGGATACCTCACGGGAGGATTGAACTTCCAAGTTGAGCATCATCTCTTCCCTCGTATGAGTAGTGCTTGGTATCCTTACATTGCCCCAAAGGTTAGAGAGATTTGCAAGAAGCATGGTGTTAAGTATGCGTACTATCCCTGGATTCATCAGAATCTAATCTCAACCTTTTCGTACATGCATAAGGCTGGTACTGGTGCCAACTGGGAGTTAAAGCCGCTATCTGGTGCAGCATAATCAACTGTATATGTGTTGGGAATGTGATTAGTAAAAAAAGTAGTTAAGTTGCTGGTACATATAGTAGGTGAACAGTAATTGCTTTAATGTCTCTAGTGTTTTTAAATAGTTTTGTAACGTTGGTGTTTAGATTCTTTTAAAGTATTCTTTTCAATACCAACAATCTACCTCTCAACAGTTTTGTTGTTTCAAATTGATATAATTTAGCAAAAAGAGTGCTTACAAATCATAAGAGTATAAATTGTCTAATTGTCTATCTTCGAGGGAAGTTGCAAACCCACTCTTGCCGCTGCTCTTCTACTTAATTCGTCAGGACTTAGCTTTTCATCAGCACCTTGATCTATTTCATGTAATCTCGCCCTCTCGGTTAAATCTTGTTTGAGTATATAATATTCGTATGCTATTTTACGCTGTATCTTTGCTTCATTTGGTGGTAGTGACTGTGATTCTCGATATTGTGATATTATATGCTGCTGTAATGTTGGTTGTATATTATTGGCTGCTGCAACTTGTGAAGGGGAGGTGAAATTGGATGGCGATGATTTAACTTTAACACTACGTAGGATACCCCGCAAAACATGAAGTGGTGGTGTACTTGCCGACATAGCTTGATAAATATTAGATAATTAGTAGTATTTGTAGAGGTCAATAATGTCAGGATATACACACTACAATACCAACAAAGCAACAAATAAGAAAAGGCACTAATAAATTATGGGGAGAGAGTGGAGCAAGCGGAAGTGCGGTGAATGCAAGGAATAATTTGGCGACCAAACTAATACTTGCTGGCTGATAAGGCATGTGGCTTATGACGATATCACCAATAGGTCATATAGAATCGCGCGGTGTACATCTTCTACATCAATATAGTACATTATCACAGCAGTAGTAGTACTCAATAATAGTCTACCTACATATCATCATTCTAGACAACAATAAATAGCAAATATTAGGGGTATCTTTCGAAGGATATCTTATCACAAACAATAAATCATATCGCCTATCATAAGACGACGTAGACAAATAATGGGAAGATCCCGCAACAAAACTGAAGTACCAAGAGGTGCCGATGATGGTTATTCTCAAGATGAAACGTTTTCATTCACAGCGAGTGGACGTAATGAAAGAGCAAAGGCTATCTCTAGTTTCCCGTGCCTACGATCTTATAATATGCGTCGACAACTGTCATATGCTGGAATTGCAGCAGTATTTATATTAATTGGAGCACTCGTGTGGCTAGATGTATCAGATGATCAAGGTTATATACTTGGAAACTTTGGTGGTAAGTCTCATAAACATAACTGCAGAGCAGCTTTTGGGATATCATTTTTTTTGTACATATAAGATATGTGTTTTGTTGTTATTGAAAATGAGATACGAGTATGTGCACACAACAATAAACACTCATATGCGGAATATTATGCATTTGGAAATACTACAATCTTGATGCATATGATTTAAGTGATCAATTAGTATCCACAATCATAATCAGTACAAAGCAAGTAAAAAGATACGGTATCTTTCAAGTTTTGATTGCTTGGCAAGTTCAATGTACAATCAAATGCAAAACAGAATAACAATTCAAAGTACGTAAAAGACGACAACGGCAAAAGCCGTGATCACGCCATCAATGCAAAGATATTGGAGATACACATACAGAGATCGGATCTTTTTCGGGGATACCTTTATAGGTCATTTTCATTTTTTAGGGCTGGTTGGTTATTTATGATAAGCCTTTGTTGTATTGTTTGTTTGGCAATAAGCCATGGCATACGATCGTCGTAACCTCAATCTATATCATAGAGGTGGCGGTGGAGGAGGTATCTCCTCTTCTTATAGAAACAAGGCGTTATTAATTGTTTCAGCCACAGCATTATATACTGCTTTTTTGTACAACTCGGGTATGTTGTATATATTTTTTCGATGTATTAATTCGGCATATCTTTGTTGGTTTTGTTCTATTATAATTCGGCATATCTTTTGTTGGTTGTGTAATATTATATATTGTTATTCGTTTGCTGCTATTTTATTATATATTTTGATATGTTGCCATATCATCAATTCTTGCCTAATGTATATCTATCTAACCCATTATCTTATTTCTCTTATTTTACTATTGAAGGAGGTGCTGGTAAATTTCTTGGTGGTTCTGTTGCACCTGATCCAACTTTATCAGCTGCCGCAAACGACGGTATGTCAAACATGGCCAAGTCTAAACGTCAACTGCAAGTATCTACATGGAATATTGCAGCCATTAATAACAACCCATTTGAGTATTGGATTACATATGACGAAAACCCCGATTATGAAAAGATTATGACTAGTATTGAAGACTTCTTGGAAAGTCCAGGAGATAAAGATGTTTCTGTATCTGAGGTATTTACAGAAGAAATGTTTTCAGAGTTAGAGAAGAGGATGGATGGAGTTGGATGGGATAATGTTCGGTCATATTGGGATTCTGATTTTAAGAATCGCAAAATTGTCTCTGGTTTTATGAAGGATCCTCTTTTGGGAAGTAAGAGATTGGCCTCCATGCCTGATCGTATTACTAATACTATCAATGTAGTTGGATCTGACGAACCAGTTTGCCGTCCGACTGTAATCAACATGTATGATGGGGATTTGAGTAATCTTCAACTTTGGTGGAAAGCTTGGGAGAACTTTATGTTTGATACACCACTTACAATTCAAGTGAAAGATAGTACTGTTACTGATCCACCCTACAAAATGTTACAACCTATTAAAAAATCAAAGTATCCCGACATTACCGAAGAAGAGGAGAAGGTGTCTCTACCATTGCAGACAATGTGTGGTGCTATTTTCGATGCTATTCTTGTCCACATGATGAATACTGTATCAACACCTGAGGTATGGCAAGCATTGAAGAAAACAATGGTTGAGAATCTAAACAAACAAAAGGTACCGCATACTCTTGATATACTCCAGAATGTGTACAAGACATCTGATATTGTTGCCCTTCAGGAAGTGTCATCTTCCTTTATTGAACAAGCAAGGAAGCGCTCTCTAGGACAGAATTATTGGATTGTAAGTCCAGGCGAGCTGGATGCAGTAAGAGATCAGAACTCTGTAATTTTTTTAAAGAAAGACACCTTCCCAGCGGGTCCAAGTGCTGAGATTACCGCACTTGTTGAGAACTCATTTGAAGAGGGTGTTGATGTTCCTGTTGCAAAAGGAGACATTTTGGCCATTACAGCAACTGATCGTGATGGTATTCCAATGGTAGTAGCCTCTTTCCACGGTGACACTAACGGACTTGCAACCAAGCCTGTTCTCAGTGCACTTGTCAAGGCAATGTCATCAGACTCTGCCCTCATTACACACAAGTTAGTATTCGGTTTAGATGCCAACACGTATGAGAAAGCCAAGCCTGGCAAACAACAAGATGTTTTGGAGTGGGGTGAACACTATGTATCTTATGATTTGACATCCTGCTGGGGAGATGTTCCCAATCCTACAAACTATACCACATTTAACTCACGTACATATCTTCAAACTCAGTTAAACAAGGCTTGTAAGAAAACAGACAAACGTGCCAATGGTGACGTTAATCCTAAAGACTTCATTTTGTTTGGTAAAAAAGACTTCAAGGTGGTACAAACTTGGAAAGACAATACTGGAGAGAAGAAGTACATTGAAGATATGGCATTCCCCACTTTATCTTTCCCATCTGATCATGGAATTTCAACAACTATTCTTGATCCAATTGCTCCCTAATTTTATGTGATACGGAGACGACGGTTGTGAAGATAATGTATGCTGTTTAAGTTTTATAAAGATAAGTGAGTGACCAAGTATACGAGCTAAAATACCTTGTATAATATGCCCCTCTAGTTTATGTACAACCGCATGAATCTGAAGACTCAAATCTACCTTGACTAACAGATGTATACAAATTCAACCAATATCTCCACTACCTACGCATGTAGATGACTATCTTTTCATAGGATCATAAGGATATTTAGCCGCTGCTTTGTCTCTCTGCTCACTCTTCAGTTCATTTGAAGACTCCTCGTACAAGCGGATAGTCTCCTCATAGTCAGCCTTGGTTACTAATCCATTCACAAGCCCTCGCTTGACTTCATACAGAGATGTCGCATACCCAGCCTTTGCAGCTACCATAAAATGTTTCATTGAAATATGGCCATTGCCAAGTTTCATTTCCATTCCACCAAGATTGTATCTAGCTCCTCCATGCCCTGCCATTGCAGATGTTTCCCAATGATACCTAGCCTTCTCGGGATCATTCTCAACACCTTTCCACTCATCATAAGCATAAGCACATCCAAGAGAATAATGAGCAGTGCAAAGCCCAATATCTGCTGATCGGTGCAACAAGTCCATTGCTTCATCAAAATTGCCTTTTTGTGCTTCCTCCTTTCCCCGAGCCGACAGGGCCTCAGGATCATTAGCTTCAATACGTTTATTCATCCTAAGCGTGAACTCTTCACCACCCACATTTGGAGCTCTGCAGAAAGGACAAAGCTCACTAACCCCTGCATCTTCTGCAGCAACAATGCAGCCCAAACAAATTACTTTTCCACAACAAGAGTAGTACTTTGTCTGCTTTGTTAGTTGAAGAGGTAGTTCTAAAAAACAGATAGGGCAATCTTCTCGAGGAGGAGGTTGTGCAAAAAGAGCCATATCATGTGGACTTGGGATGAAAGGAGGAAGATTTGACTTTCTGATACAGCCATCATCATCACGAGGCTATCAAATACACAACAGTATTCCAAGGTTAATTTTGTGGACTGTTGAATATTACACACAATCAATAAATTGAAACTATTACTCACCGCACAGATTAGACAGTCATCTTCATCCAAACGAACTTGATAGGGCACCACTTTATTATCTTGTGAGTACCAAAGCTGAACCACAGTACCATGTTTCCATGTCATTTCAAAGGGACCTTGCCACATAACGGCCTGACGTAGAAGGGCTTCAATACTGAGCGATGCAAAATCCAAATCATCCACATCATCATCACTGTGTTTATGCATACTACATTGCACGCGATCTCCAACACTGAGTAGGTAAAGATACAAACCATGTATCAGTGCACCATCAAAAAGACATATCTTATGCGCTAAATTTATATAACAGCAAACCACGAATAAAACCCATAGTATCAACTTAATGAAATAGTAATACTTACCTAAATCTCAACTTACTCATCTTCGAGCCCTTCTTCTCCGCCAGTACGAGCTCAGCCAAACGTTTCTCACATTGTGCCTCAATATATTTTAGATTTTTCTGGTCCTTGTTTGATGCTTGCCCTTTCGGCGTGGTAACTTTTCTACCGCCGCCGCCGCCACCCATATTCTTCTTCTTTTTACTCTTCTTACCCATAATCAACCAATAATATCAATACCAATCCACAAGCCAATGAAGGAAGTTGAAAGAGTCTTCTATGTAGTACTCGCTCAGTACATCAAGATAGATAGTTTGCTCGCCAAAGGAAGTAATTCCTCTGCGTGTGCAGTGAGTTGATCACCTAATTCAAAGCGCGCAAACTGGCTCCGATGATTGTTCGAGATGAAGTCCATATTGCTCCCTATTATACTGTTCCTTACTGTATTAATAAGCTGGACATCATGTTTTTCTCCGGCTCTACGGTTGTCTTCATCTGGAGTTGGAGTTTCATCGACAACGACAGCTACCCATCAAGATGAAGAAAAGTTGAAGGTACAGCAATTATATCAGTGTCAAGGTATGTTATTGCAATATGTTTTCTATGCGACTACATAATATGATATGATGCATGTGATCTCAACCCCGGTATGCATACTGATCATATGCATATCTTTTCTATGCAACAGGCTGCAATACAACATTTACATCTCGCAATCAATTGTTCAAACATCTGCGGGGTGAAGATGAGGCATCTATTAATTGCCCACAATCGGTAACACCTGCAAATGAAGAAGAAATATTGATGGCTGCTGCTATACGATATGGCTATTATTATGATGGGGATATTAAAGAAGATACACCTAATGAAGTTGTTGCAAATATGATCTATCAAGCTTTTAAACATCAAATGGATATATTGCTTGTTGATAAAAAGGATGAGTCATTTACAACTAGTGCACTCACATACAGCACAGCTGCAAAGATGAGACAGCCATCACTCGGCCAAGACAAAGGAGTAAAGGGTGCAGTGGCTGAAGTCCTATCTTTCAATTATAGATTATCCAATACACCTATAGTAATATCAAAGTGGAAAGAGTTCGCATCCAGTGGTATGTTACAGACCAATATGCAAGCTTGGCTTAATAATGAAAATAGGGATAATCAAATACAAATACAGTTACATAATATGGATCTATTGGTTCTGCGCTCATCCAAGTTCTATGCCGAAAGAAGTGCAACACAAATTAGTGACAGATATATTCTCCCAATATCTTGGATACTACCCAATGATAAAGATACTACTAGAGATGAAGAAATGGCCAAAGCAATAGTTTGGTGGAAATATATAAAAGATAGATCATCCTCCAATCATCGCACGCATGAACCTAGAGGTAAAAACTCTCCTCTATGTCCGGAGTTCATTAAGAAGTTGAAGCAATCATTAAAGCAGCTCGAAAGCAAAACTGTAGCCAATCGTAAACTGAGGAGAAAATCTCAAAAAGAAACATCGCCTAATGATGAAGAACATGACGATTCAAATGACTGCTCAAGATTGAGTCCAGGAAGGTTCGGTCAACTCTGGAGAAAGGAGAAGAGATGTTGGTCTAATTTTGCAGATGGTAAAGGTTTATCAGTGAGTCCAGGTTTCGAGGCTGTATGGAGAAGTATTGATCGAGCAAAGATTGTAGGATTTATACAAAACGAAGAGAAGAATGAGTCGCTGGATGATACTATACGAAACATGCATATCGTTATTGAATTCCGAGCAGATGGGTTTGTTATGGGCCAGATACCTCGACTTATAAGTTCGCTGGTTGCCATGACAAACGGATGGCTACCACGGAGCTTCTTTGATGTTGCAACTCGACCAGATGTCTACATGCCAGTCACTACTGTACCTCCCCATTTGGACAAGAGAATGTACTTTTATTCGGCTCGTTATCACTTTCACGAACTGACTAGCAACGGATTAGGAGGCGATGACAAGGTAGGGAATAGTTTAGCTTCGACAATTAACAGTTCTCCACCTGAGGACAACTGGGAACTTGTTCTACGAGATAGACTGCTGTCTGGAAAAGGTGATGCAATGAATGACAGAGAAGATGAATGGCTACTAGAACTACGTGATGTTACTTCAGTCAATCTTCGAAAGCAAATAGATAAGATCGAAACTGAAGAAATTGTAGAACAATCTCTTCAGAGCAGAAAGGAAGACTCAACTTCTCTACCCTTTGTCGAGACTGATGCACCATATGGTGCTTACTCTACGACTTTAGAGTTGCTGCGCAATGTCGTTGAGAGTGGGCGGTGGCCTGCGACTTCTGATGCTCGTTCAAGAGTCATCAAAGCAACCGACACAACAACTAAAGCCATGCTTGCTACGAAGAAGAAGGCTACAATATCACAATTTCCAAATACTGAGAGTGGAGGTGTAATATCGTCGGGATCCTTTACGGTAGTAAATGGTGATATCTGGGATAGTAGTGAGCTGCCGCTTGCCAACTCTTTATTTCCCGAGTTGACAAAGGCAGTATTCGAGCTCGAAAAAGAGATTATCAAACAGTCAACTGAGTCTCCTCTTCCAGCGGCTGAAGGAATGAATAGATCTCAGCAACAACGACATCCATCTAGCCATTGTGCTGTCAATCGGAATGCGAGATTTACTCCTCATGTCGACAGCGGAAGGGGCAAAGGACAGAGTGTAAGTATGATAGTAGGACTTGGAAATTATACAGGAGGGGAGACGATTGTAGAAGGCAACCCCTATGCAATTAGGTATGATGCTTTGGAGTTTGATGGTTGGAATCAGCTTCACTGGACTAACTCATTCGTTGGAGAACGATACTCCTTAGTTTGGTTTACCCCCGAAGAGGTCAGTAAAGATGAAAAGAGTACAAAGTTGAATGATGATGAAAGGGCAAGTAGATTGGCTCAGTTACACTCAAACACAGTACCATACCTGCCTCCATTAAAATTCCGTCATGACTCTACAGATGCATTAGTTATAAATGAAATACTGAAGGAGGATGGGAGTAATGTGTACTCGGTGAAGCCATCAACTAACATGCCTATGGGTTTCTCGCTTGAAAACCACAAATGCATACTCGATTGTGGTGCTCATATTGGTGTGTTTTCGAGATATGCTCTTTCACAAGGCTGTGAACACATCATTGCATATGAACCAGAACCTTCCAACTACAATCTACTTTCTGATAACCTGGACATAATAAGATCACAATCAGAAGATTCCCCGACAATTGAATTGTATCAATGTGCTGTTGCACAGTCATCTGGTTTACAAACATTAGTTCAAGCAAGACATGAGAACAGTGGAAAGCAAAACACATGGAGACATAGTCTCTCTCAATACGCTGTGTACGTTGATAGAGATACTAAAATGTCATCAGATAAGCAAATGAATACTCTTCAAACATTTGAAGTTGAATGTAAATCTTTCTTCAGGGATGTATTAAGATCGGGTATATCGTTTGTGAAAATAGATGCCGAGGGAGCTGAGATTGATATACTGGTTTCAGAAGAGGCATCACAAGCAACAAATTGGATCGATACAACCCATTTGGTAATTGAGTGGTCGTTTACTAAGGAGCGTCGAATTGATGTCTTTCATAAAGCCGTGAGCAACTTACACAAGGCAGGATTTTCTGTTCACTATGAAGGCATGGGTAGTTGGTGGGATAACGAAGGTATACTCTGGCCTTATCCAACTGATATGATAGTATTTGCAGTTCGAGATATAATATAAAGGCTACTTATCTACATACTGTTGATCCAATAAAGCTTAATCTAGAAGATATACCTCTCTGATGTTGTCTTTCAACGCTATATCTGTCTCACATCATCCTCAGATAAACCAAAGAAGTCTTTCCAACGAGATGGTATACTCCCAACAAACGGTTCATCCTTTAAGAACTCCATTCCTCCGAGAGACACAGTTGGAAGTGATACAGATCTGGCATGCAGTGCCACGCTACCATCTAAAAGCGGCTGATCAACTCGTCCACCCTCTGCAGCATTATTATAAAACTGTGTGTTATGATTGTTTCCGTATCTCAGATCCCCACTAATCGGACTTCTCCCGGCTAAAGCGAGCAATGCTCTTACTTGATGTTTAGCGCCTGTATCAGTTGTGACGGATAGCAAGTGCCTCTCACCAGACAAAGCTCGTAAATGCTTCCATTCTATATGACAGACACGACCATCCTTGCTATTTTCATCATTCAATGAGGAATAGTTTGGAGGTAAAGGCTTCACTAACACAGAGCCTCCTGCATTGTTGTTGTTTGATCTTCTATTCCCTCTTGCATTCTTTCCTTTTGTACTTTTCAGTATTGCTGATAACTTATATATGTTCTTTGCTTTGGTACGCGTCGATTGTTTAATTAACAGTTCCAATCCATTCATCTTATCATTTCTTTTACTTGTTGTTTGACTATTTCCTTCTACTACAACCCAATATGTTTTCTTTACATTTCGTCTAGCCCAAGCAACTTGTACTCGACTTGCAGCCTTACCATTCTTTGCAAATATCAAAACTCCAGAGCATGGCTGGTCCAGTCGATGAGTTGGTATCAAAAAGTCTTTGTTAGAGCCACCTCCTAATGATTGTGATTTGAGATATGTCAGTAGACATTTGGGGTCTATTGCAGAAGAGCTACTACTACCTCCACCATTTCCAGGTTGACTCTTCCATCCTGCTGGCTTGTTTACAACTAATAAATGATTGTTCGAGTATATTATGTCTGGTGTTTCCAGTTGTTGTGATATCTTTCGTTTTGTTGCTGTTGCTGCTGATGAATATTGCTGTCTATTGCTTTTTTGTGATGATTGATACATATTTGATTTTGTATTGTATAGACAAGAATTTCTCATAATTCTAGATGTTGTACAACCAAACCTGAAGCAACTCTGTTTCATACTCAAAAGATTATGTGCTGATGGCATTGCAATCGTTGATATAAGATGTGTTCTTGATGCACTTACATGATGATAGGGTATCCTCATGATAAACCACCCGATGAGGGAAGGATAATATATACAACAACAACGATATATGGGGCCTCTTGCTATCATATTATTAAGATGTATTATATCTAACCAAGTAAGTACCGGTATGCTGATGGCAACAAGAGTAAAATATATCTATTAGAAACTTCTACTTTAGACAAAAAGAAACTTCTCAATAGAGCTCTTCTGTCTTCTTCACCATTCACCATTAAAATTGCTGTCTGTGAGTGTAATAAGAACCATGGTACTATTTTGCCCCCTACGCCGCCGATCGCGGCCCGGATAATCTTGTTATATGTGGTGCATTATGCCCTTGATCGATATGAATGACGCCAGGATTTTATTTGGCCGTCGGAGCAGGCTACACCGAGTTTGAATATTATCTGTTATTCTTTCGTGTCAACTAACCTATCTTCCTCTTCTATATAGGCTCCCTTCATAGAGGTTTGAGCAACCAATTTAACAAAACTTTAAAAACTAATAAACATGCAAATCATTGTAACCGCACCTACTGGCTCCTCAACCGCCTACGCCGTTGATGGTAGTACCACTGTAGCTGAACTCAAGGCTCAAATTGAGAACCAGGAATTTATCCCAGGTGATCTTATCCGTCTTGTTAATGGAACCACCGAACTTACCGATGGTACCCTTGCTGGTAATGATATCGCTGATGATGAGGAACTAGCTCTCATGCTTGATGTCCAAGGAGGTATGAGGAAGAAGTGGAAGAAGAAGCGTATGCGTCGTCTACGTCGTAAGCGTCGTAAGATGCGTCAACGTGCCCGTTAAATATTGAAGTATATTTGATTGGATATACGTGGATTTTAAATGAATCGGTATGGGATTAATCGACATGAAATAATTGCATGTTGGGTTTATATTCTACTGACTTTGTACTGAGAGTTGGGCTGGTGGGTTTTGAATGTTGAATATTTATTATTATTGTACTTTTACTGCTAGAGAGTAAAGCAACATTGGCTTTTGATTGTAGTATTAGGAGTACTTTAATAATTGCATTCTTAATTTATATGATGAGTGTTATTTATTTATTCATTGCTTAGTGTTGTTGTGGTTTTAGATTTGTTTAAGGGGTTTTAGATTAATATTATTTATCATATATCCAGTATGACAATGAAATAAATATTTCTAATATTAATATTGTGCCTTTATGATATATGGTGGTGGTGGATGGTTTGAAAAGAGGGTATGGATCAGGTTAATGTAAAGACTCATTGCCTACGGAAATATTAAGGATAATCAAAAGGCAAATACCCTCGATGCCTACCTACCTTAGTTTCAACAGTATTGTTTATCATATGATTTGTATTCCCTCCTTTTCAAGGAGCGGCCTTGCTTCTTCCAGAAATGATTTGGGCATGGCCTTAAGCATCTTGACAAGGTCTGGAGCTAAGGGACATGTTACATCTATATCATCAGAAGGAATTTGTAGGCGGGCCAGGTGCAGACAAACTCGTTCTTTCATTAAATGCCTCTTCTTCTTCCAAATGCGATTTGTACGCGATCGGCCATGTGAGCTGTCACCCAGAATAGAATGCCCAATAGTACTAGACGATAAATGTTGCCGAATCTGATGCCACCGTCCCGATTTTGGCCGAGCTAAAACAATGCTTATCTTTCGTCCTTCATTTTCCCTGTCAGGGTTTGTATCATTCGAAGTGTTCTCAATTGGCGGTAGCGTTGTAGAGGCAACAAAGCAAAGATCTGTCACAGAATCTTCAATGAGGTTCCCATTCTCATCTTTCACAGGATTGTCAAACATGAACCAACCCTTATCGAGGTAGTTGATGCCATTCCATGAGCCATCACCATCACATAAAGCAACATAAGTTTTAGTTGCCTCTTCACTTTGCATTGATTCAATCAACGCTTTCGTGATACTACATGGTGTGCTGACGTCGGCACTCTCAGTTTTTACACATAATAGACAACCAGAGGCTCCTCTGTCAAGACGATGAACTAAATTGACTTTACTTCCCACTTTGTCTCTAACTCTTTGTAACATGGGCATTTTCTCTCTAAGATTTCCTCGAGTCCAAGAAGATTGATGACAAGTAACGACGGGAGGCTTGCTAGCTACAACATAGGTCGATCTCTCCTCTAGTATAGTCACATCATTGTCTTCATGATGAGCTTTTGGCTGCAGCAATGCTTCTGGAATAGTCCATTTCCCGAATTCATATTCATCTTTATGGGTATTGTCAACAAGGATACCTTCTTCTTTCAAGACTGGCAAAGCTTTTTCTAGCACACCTGGTGCATGTACTCTAAGCATGTCTAGCATATCATCTAACAAAGGAGCCGATACATCAATGCCGTTCGGTATGTTCTCTGTAGGTATCAATTGTAATCTCCCTAGATGTAAGCAAATCCTTTCTCCGGGTAGATTGCGTTTCTCCTTCCATTCTTTATTTGTCTTTGAATGCCCATGTGTGCTATCTCCAAGTATAGGGTGAGATAAACCATTTAGATGCCGCCTGATTTGGTGCCACCGACCGTTCTTCGGTCTGCATAGAACTAAACTCATTCGTGGTCTATCTAATCCATTCTCAGGTTGCCCAGCAACAAAATTGAATAGTGTTTTAGCATCTTTTAGCTCTCCGTCTTCATCCTTGATTGGTCTATCTACTTCAAACCAACCCTGCTGCTTCATATCGTCCCCTCGAAGAATGCCTTCTCCTCGAACTAATGCAACGTACGTTTTGATTGAATCGTCCGATTGTAAGCTATCTATTAGTTGAGCTGTATCTCCCTTTGAACTAACAATACTATCATTATCACTCAATTTATTATCATCATCATTATCATCTGCATATGTAAAAAGTAAACAACCAGAGGCACCTCGATCTAATCTATGGATTAAATTTACCTTTCTCATTGGTGCATTCTCATTATCTCGAGTATCAATATCATGTAGACCATCTCTTACTCTTTGCAGCATTGGTATCTCGGGTTCTTCTCCCCTTTTACTCTTTGATCTCGATCCTGTCCATCCACTATGATGACATACTACCGATGGCGGCTTTAATGCTACAATATGATGTTTAGATCGTTGCAATATCGTTACTGTTTTATCATTTGTAGTTGTAGACGTCGTAGTTGTATCTGATAAAGATGAAATATTTTGATGTGCAGAACGTTGTAATATTGTCACTGTTTTATCGTTTGTAGATATAGTTGTATCTGATGATGAAGAAGATGACATGATATTTTGATGTGTGGTTGTGAGCTTTTGTCTCTTGTGTATAACTCTTGTGGATGATGGCATACGAAATGAGCGGACGTTGCATAGCATGGATATGTTGCATATGCAATGAAGGAATAGTATTAATCTCATCCCTTAATAACTACTATACCATACTAGCTAGAGATGGTATGTAAGGTGATACGAGAGATTTGTGACGGCATATCCCGCTATAATGTTTAGTTAGGACATGTTTTCAGGAATGTGAAGTCGAGTCGAAGGGTGGCAATCTTTATTGGTTGCCCTATGAACATCGATTATTCTTTTGCCATTGTAAAACGAGAGAAGATATTCTACTTCTTAAGATTAAGGTTAATACTTTTATATCTTTATACCTCTATTTGCAATGATTAGCTAGAATAAGATCATCACATTTTCACTTAATCAAGAGTTTCCCTTCCCAATTTACTTGCCAATGCAGTATTCTCTACTTTCCAGAACTGGACATATCGCTTCCCTTTGTCATTTTACATTAACCTAAGCTTACTCTGCCTTGTCAACACTAACAATTAATGGTCCCACATTGTCACCAGTTTCCTATGAATGAACGATACCCAAAAAGGAATCATATCCAGATGATACAAATGATAAGTTTGTAAGTAAATGATATGATATTCAAAGTGCCATATACAATTCTCAATATATTTTATCGAGTATAATAATACTAGACAATCAAAACATACCTTATTGTGAGCCATATGAGAACCGTCACATAGGGGGAAGGTGCCTGGAAGATGCGCGTTTCACAGTTTACGAAGTTGGAGAGAGACGATAGAAACTTATGTTAGGATATACGGCTCATAAAGGCAATCAAATAAGAGCAAAACAAGGTCAAGTAAAGCAGCAAACTTGTGTTACTTCATATTGAATTCACATGATAAAACAATGCAAAATCGGACTTTCCTGATTGCCAACAACGACAGTAAACCTTCTTGCCACCCGGCTCAACCTTGTCCATAGTTGCAACCTTGGGACTGTCTAAATCAATTTGATTATTAATCTTTCCATCAAATAGACGGGCTGTAGATATGTTGTATGTAGTAAAAGTAAAAGAGAGAAAGATATATCAGTTTGAGTATGTATGTGCATAGTAGTAGATATGTTCATTCTCCTATGCATTGCATAAACGTATTATATTGCAAAGAATTGTAAGAACATATACCGACCTTGTGCCTTCGATAGATAAATATGATGCACCATATCGATAATTATCTCAGCCTTCTCCAATGTAAAACATCAACTCAACATCATGACATGAGTATGAAAGGAAAGAACAATCTCTATAGGAACATAATATACTCACTCTCAACAGAAGAACTAGCTTGAGGAACAACAAAGGCAGAGGCCGATGCAATGATTGCAAGGAAGGTAATAGTAGTCTTCATTGTCGTTATTAGGCTGATATTGAAGGCGTGCTGATGTGTGCTATTGAGATAAAATCAATAATGATTCAGTGATCAACTCTCATGGTTAGACTCCGTCAAGGCGATTGAACGGCTAACCAACCATTTTTATTTACTTTTATTATAATACAAACAACACGTACTCGCATGCAAAGTACTTCTAACTTTTATTAGGGCATAACAATTACGATACACAATAACACAACCATGGTATTTCTAGAACCACCCAAAACTATCCTAAAGCTCCTTCGTGATGCTTTACCAACAAATGGAGCTGCTGCTTTACCAACAAATGGCAATGTTACAGACTTTGGTGATTCAACAGATGAAATCGTAGCATACATTGCAACCCTTGCCTCTTCATTAGCAACATCCCAAACATGGGATTCGAATGTATGGGTTGAAGAATTGACGCCCTATCTCATTACATTACCATCTGTTAATGATGAGAATGTAGAAGATATTATTGCAAACTTTTGCAGTGCCGCCAACACGGCAATGAACTCGGAAGAAGATTCATCTGATGAAGAAGATGAATTTGGTGGTGAGGAAATAACAAACATACGTTTTTCATTGGCATATGGTGGTAAGATATTATTACATCAAACGAAATTACGATTGAGACGTGGTCACCGATATGCATTAGTTGGTCAGAATGGTGTAGGTAAGACTACATTAATGAATGCTGTTAATAATGGCAAGCTAGAAGGTTGGCCTACTGAACTTAAAACTGAATATGTTGATAGTGGTAGTAATGTTGATCCCGTCCATGAGGCGAAGATTGTATTTGGTGAGTTACAAAGCGCAACAGGTAAATCAAGTGAGGAATGTAAGGGTATGCTTGAACAGCTTAAATTTACAGAAACTATGATGCAGGGTACGATTGGCGAATTGTCAGGTGGATGGCAAATGAAGTTACGATTAGCACAGGCGGTATTAATTGATGCTGATATTCTATTAATGGACGAACCAACAAACCATCTAGACAGTAAGACTGTAAAGTGGTTAGAGGACTACTTGACTGGTTTGAAGGAGACGACTGTGTTGATTGTTAGTCATGACACTGTCTTCTTGGAGAATGTCTGTAGTGATGGTAAGTATATTATGTTTGTGTTTTATATCATGTGCATTTACCTCTTGCAATATCTTATCATTGATATCTCTCTTCATCTCCCATTTGAACAGTCATTCACTACGAGCAACGTCCACAATGGGGACCACATCGTAAATTAGTTCACTACGCTGGAAAGATGAGTGCCTTCGTTAAGAAACAACCCCAAGCTAAGCATTACTTTGAATTGGCAACTACTGATTTGAAATTCATCTTTCCAAATCCTGGACGTCTCGAGGGCATCAGAACCTCAACACAACGTTTCCTTGAAATGGAGGGTGTGAACTATCGCTATCCAGGCAATGATGTTGATACCTTGACAGATATTCATCTGAAGATGACCTTGAGTTCTCGTGTTTGTTTAATCGGAGCCAATGGTGCTGGTAAGTAGTAGTGTATACTCCATATCCTAGGCTGCTCTTATGTTCGCCATAGTATTATGCATGTGATCACATCTCATGTCACTATGTATCCTTATCTATCTCCAATGTCAGGTAAAACTACGTTGGTCAAAATGATTGTGGGTGATACTACTCCATCAAACCCTACCGACTGTCGGTTCTTCATCCATCACAACTTGCGTATAGCATATGTTAGTCAACATGCCTTTTATCATGTTGAGCAACATATCGAAGATTCACCTGTTGCCTATATCCAATGGCGTTTCAAGGATGGCTTTGATAAGGAAAAGATTGAGTCAGAAGCATACCGTATCCCTCCTGAGGAACAAAAGGCTATTGATGACTACAATCTTGAAGGTATCTGGAGTCGTCGCTTACGCGCGGGTGTGTTGGAATATGAAATCAAGAAGAAGCATGTCCGTGAAAAGGATAACATTTACGTCAGTAAGGATGAACTGCTAAGTATGGGTTTCAAGCACTTGTTGCGTCAGACGGATGAGAAGATTGCAAGTAAGGAGGCTGGTTTGGATCTACGACCTGTGACTACTTCTGAGATTCAATCTCATTTAGATGACTTCGGATTAGCTCAAGAGTTTGGTACATATGGAAAGATTCGCGGATTGAGTGGTGGTCAGAAGGTCAAGCTAGTGCTAGCTGCGGCTATGTGGAATTGCCCACATCTTTTGGTTCTTGATGAACCTACCAACTACCTGGACCGTGAAGCTTTGGGCGCACTCTCCGCAGCACTTAACAGTTGGGGCGGCGCCGTTCTTATGATCTCACATAATAAAGAGTTCTACTCGTCAGTCTGCTCAGAAGAATGGATATGTGCTGACGGTAAGGTATCTGTCAAGGGTGGTTCCGACGAGCGTGAAATGAAGGCCGTTGCTAGGAAGAAGAAAGCTGTTAAGGAGGAGACTGGTGATGCCGTATTAGAAAAGGCAGGTGGAAATATAAATGCAGATGGAGATAAGTATAAGGATGCGACTACTAATTTCTGGGGTCAGACTGTGAGTAAGAAGGAGGCTCGTCAGTATGATAAGGCTAAGAAGAAGGGAGATGTTCCACTGATGAGGAAGATTTTACAGATTCCTAATGGTAAAGTCATGCCAGGACAAGAGGAACTTGGAGATGGCAAGTCGAAATAAGAAGAAAGACTTTTTTAGTGGAATAAGAGAACCTTCAGAGTAGTATCTTCTGATTCCTTCTAAATGTTGTACAACCAGATCAAGCCTCCTGTCAGTGCCAGTAGCAGAATAATAAGTTAGAGAAACATTACAAGACTATCAAACAGCTTATTTTGTATGACTAACCGCATGCAATTATAGAAAGAGAGCTCTCGCAACATGCAAAAGAGGAGAAGAGAAGCACTCTTCGGTATCCTTTTTGGTTCCAACTCGCCTGACTGTGAACTGTGAACTGATGTATACAGACGATATGGTACCTAGTATTGTGCTGCGCTGTTGTTACTTTGCACAGGGAACATATTAATTATAAAGAGGTTTATTAGTATAAAATTAACCTACCATTACAATGGGTTATGGAACGGCTAACTTTGTGTCCACACTGCCTCCCTCTTGCATCTGTTCAATATGTCATGATGTATTAAAAGATGCAAAATCATTGAATTGTGGCCATACCTTCTGTTCTGGATGTATACAATCATGCCTTTCGAATAATCATCGTAAATGCCCTAATTGTCGAACTGTAGTATCGGGATATACACACAATTATGCATTGAGGGATATTATCAATGCATTGCAAATTCGTTGTTTTCAATGTAGCTGGACAGGTCGATTAGACAATCTTGTTGAACACGGGAAAACATGCCCTTTCAAATCAATTACATGCAAGCATTGCAAACAGTTATACTTGAGAAAAGATATGGATGATCATTTGTTAGAACATATCAAACATCTTCAATCCAAGCTTGATTCGACCAAGTTAGATCTTGACTCCACAAAACAAGAGTTATCCAAGTGTCAGAATGATACACAATCCGCCAAAGAGGAGAATTCAAAGTTGAGCAAGATGTACTTTAATAGTACTAAACGAGTTGTGAAATTGGCAGCTGATGTAAAAGATTTGACAAACAGATTAAATAATAGTATGAAAAGTTTCAATACTATTACAACATTGTCACGCAATAACCAATATTATATATGTGATCGGCCAGAAAAGCAAGTAACAATTGGTGTAGAGACTGTTATAGTAAGAGAGGGAGATGTTATTGAACAAATCTACAACAAAATTAAGGTATTATCAATGATTTTTGATTGTAGTAAAGAATCAAAACTCACAGTTATTGACATATATAATGAAAAGATAGATGGCAGCAATACCATTACTCTTCAGAGAATCCGTGATGCCAAACATTTACCAAGTTATGATATTCCTTTATCACAAGTCAAAGGATTATCATCTGATGTACCAGGTAAAGATCAAATCTGCCATGTATGTGGAAATGATGATGATAGTAGTAATCAGATTCTCTGTTCAAGTTGTAGTAGTGCATTCCATCAAAATTGTCTACCTGCATGCGCCAAAAGAAATGTCAATAGTGATGATTGGAAATGCCCGTTTTGTGATTGCACAATACCATGCACAAAGGACTTCCTAGAAGGCAAAAATCACAATGATTATGGAAATATGTTTGATATGGTTCAGAAGAAATTAGTTGGTAACAATACAGAGAAGCCCGAACATCACTGGCAGCTGTGTGATTTGGGAATGTTGAAGTTTTTCCCACCAGCACTTCTTAGGGCAAGGTTTGCAGTTTTAGAACACCTCGAAGGAAACGCTGGTGTCGTTACTATGGCTTCATCATTCAACGATAATAGGAGCGATAGAGACAAGAAGAAGAGTAATATCAAGAAGAAACCAGTGGCCAAGGCCGGTAACAAGGATGGTAAGGCAAGTACAGATAAGAAGCGGAAGATTGATGGGGAATGAAGCACCACAAGAAAAGCAAGTCCAAATAGAGACTGTTGCTAGTGGAATAAAAGAGCTTTCAACCTAGTGGTATCAACGTAGAATAATAAGGTAGAAGAACGCGCGCAGCTTGTATTACTAATACTTCCAAGCTAACATTCGTTCCTAGCTACATATGGTATGGTATCCTTTTGGTATCCAAATTATGAGACTGTAAAACTTGAAGTGGAAGTAGGAGATAGACTTGTACTGTGTTTGAATTACCTATTGAGATGATATACCGCGCATATCACAGTGGATTACGCTAATACTGATACTAATATAATATACGTTATGGAAAGTAAGCGTAGGAGGCAGAAGGAGGATCTTGATGATATCCTTGATGCCGCACTAGATGAGTTGGACAGTGATGATTTAAGTATACATTCAGCTCAACAATCCAACAACAATGATGTAGGTGATGGTAGTACTAATGTTACTGCAGTAGCTAAAGGTATAATACAGGATGATGATTCTTCTTCTAATAATACAAATCCGATAGGTGCACCATATTCATTGGAATATCTAGCCAATAATAATCGACAAACTGAACATGGTGATGGTGCACCAACATCATCTACCAAAAAGGATAACACTAACACGAAACCACAATTTGGGCCAGAACCACCGCCTCCAAACTCATTTGGACTACCTCCTGATCCAACAATACCACCATTTGATTTAAGTTCAATAATGGGTGGTGACGAGTCTGATTTGGCTTCATCATTAGAGGGTATGATGAACCAATTTAGCAAAGAGTTTGGAGTTGGTATGAATGGAGAGAGTAATAATGATAATACAGAGAAGGCATTGGATGATATGTTTCAAAAAATGATGATGGGGGCAATGCCATCGAATCCTAATAGTAGTGGTAATGGTATACCATCGAATAGTAATCAATCACAGCATACACAAAACCAAACTCCTAAAGCAAAAACTTCTGAAACTCCTAGAAAGGTCAATGGAAACAACAATAATGGTACTACTAAGAAGGAAGATGAACCAAATGTTGACGAATCAATCAATCGACTACTTGATGGGATCAATCAGGCCGCTTCTCCTAGTAATAATCCTATGCAAATGCCAGATAACATTGACCCATCTCAGTTTGAAAAACTATCAGAAGAAATGATGTCAAATATGATGAATGAATTTGAAAAGATGGGGAATAAGAATGATTCAAATGATGTAGTTGATGGAGTTATGAAACAATTACTAGCCAAGGATCTCATGTATGAGCCAATGAAGGAAGTGTGCACACGATTTCCAAAGTATTTAGCAGAGAATAAAGCTACGTTATCAAATGAGGAATATAATAAGTATGGTAAGCAATATCAATACTTTCAAAGAATAGTAAAGGTATATGAAACCGAGCCAACGAACTTTGATAGATTAATGGAGTTGATGCAAGAGATACAAGAGTATGGCCAACCACCTGTGGAAATTATCAAGGACTTGGCACCCGAGTTGGAATTCGATGATGAAGGGATGCCTATTATGGATCCAATGAGCGGAGGAGGAGGCGGACTACCTCCAATGATGATGCCAGGAATGATGAGCGGTGCTGGTAACGAGCAGTGCTGTATATCATAGACATCCTATTTATTTGCCAATTTAGTATTTCTATCTCTATTTCGACGATGCTTCAACTAATCGTTCCTGTACCTTATCCCAATTAATAATATCCCAAATGGCGTTAACATAATTTGGTCGAACGTTACGATAATCGACATAGTAAGCGTGTTCCCACACGTCAATACCCAAGAGTGGAACCAGACCTGTTGTTGGCTGAAGAGGATCTTGATTAGCACATGTTGCGGCCTCGACACGTCCAGTCTTGGTATTATATCCCAACCATCCCCATCCACTACCCTGAACACCAACGCTCATGGCTGTAATTTCATTCTTCATTTCATCAACACTACCAAATCGAGTATCAATTGCATCCTTTAACACACCACTTGATGGAAAGTTAGATGAACTCTTGGGACATAGATTCTCCCAGAATAATGTATGATTCAAATGTCCACCTCCGTTAAACTTCATTGCACCCTGTAAGCTAATCATGGAAGATACATCTCCTGCCGACACAGCACTATCTAGTTTCTCAAGTGTTGCGTTTAAGTTTGTAACATATGTATTGTGATGCTTAGAATGATGGATTTCCATAGTCTCGGCTGAGATGTTTGGTTCAAGTGCTCCATAATCATATGGTAAATCGGGTAAAGTATGTACACCACCACTTGGTGCCGAAGAAAGATAGGCAGTGGCTGATTTCAATGTCGTTGGTGATACTTTTGAGGAGTTGATATTTACCGCAGCTCGAAGAGCAGGTGTGATAAGTTGTTTGGCTGGTGACATTCTTTTTTAATGTTGTATTATGTGATTGATTACTATTCGATGGTATACCATTACCACTACTATTAGGATTCGATGGCATTGCCCCCA
>Ga0214478_100301_pt1 | contig 28881 bp, 27 predicted proteins | sample M1_20Mar14CPVII9_2_FD_178001 | JGI IMG/M metagenome (GOLD analysis project Ga0214478, IMG submission 178001) | Marine eukaryotic communities from Monterey Bay, California, United States - M1_20Mar14CPVII9sort6BwellD7 | ecosystem: Environmental > Aquatic > Marine > Unclassified | place: USA... | reverse complement strand
ACCGGTAAGAACAGTGAAAAGTACTGTTTTGTGGCTGAGGCCGCAAATGTTTTCGAGCATTTCAAGACGCTAGTACCTGTCTGCCATAGTCTATAGTTGGTAACTTCTTATGTAATATTCTAATATTCCTCTCCCGTATTCGATACCGCGGCGGCAATGGATGAGGTACTACTCTCCTCATCAACACTAATATCCATTGGTTCCTTAATACTATCCTCCTCATCATTTAATTCACCACTACCAGTACCATCCCCAGGCAAGTCATCATCCTCATTATTAAATTCATCATTTTCTGCGAGGAATTCTACCTCCTCCTCTTCTACTGCTGCAGTTGTATCCGTGGCAGATTCATCCGTGGTAGGTGTATTTGACGTAGAATTAGATGGTGAAGTGTCTGTTGTTCTCCGCAAACGTTTAACTAATCTAGGGTTGAGAGGACGATCCCTGAATCCACTACCATACTTAACATTCCGCATCGATTGGTAAAATGCATTACTTAAACGGGACACCACCCCTTCCTCCTGCTGTTCATTATTATCATCACCCAGCTCAATAAATACCCTTCTAATTTTACGTTTCTTGGATGGGGCAGGAGGAGGAGGGGTATACTCAATGCCTGATGGTGTATTATTCTCAATGTTCGACTCATCATCAGCATTGCTTTCTTCACCATTATCATTCTTGAATTCTGCTTTCACCGCGGATTTAAAACCACTACTACAAAGTGATTGTGTAATTATTGATGTATTTTGTTTTATTGATGATTTAGCTCTCTCAATTAAACTACGGATGGGAAGTGGAGGACCAACAGAAGAAAAATCTAACTTTGATATTGTGGGTGGTATTGACAAATTACTATTGTCGGCATTGGCTACCTCCGCCGCAAATATAGCACCCTCCATAGTTTATTGTTGAGATTTTTTATAGAATATTTAGTATCGTTTGTAGGCGGGTGTATACCAATGGCGGCGCACCACCTTATTAATCAGGAGGATGATATTTGAGCTCGAGTGATGAAGTGAAGAGGAGATTTTCTAAGTCCCGTGATGACTCCACTCTGCCGCCAGTCACGGGCAACAGCCTATTGTTTATTAGCAGTATCTATCATCGTCGTCATATTTAGTAATATAATGAAATAAATGGAATGGTTATTACTTCTCTATATACTAATACATACTATGCATGGCTATCCTCGGCAAGATTATAATACAGCCCCCTTTTGATACCCCAATGTTGTTAGGTAAGGATAACATTCACAGTGCGTAGCTGCATGCTAGTCTGAGGCAACCTACTATGGACTGATCAGGGCAATCCCTATGGTGCCAAGGCATGGCGTGATAAGGGTAAGAAAGATGATCATTACTGGGTATTCCACAGTTGTGATAAGGCAGGTACTATGGATGATGTCTGTGAACAAACGGGTTATGTAGAGTTATTTGGCCCATACAGTGATGAAACTGTACCACTAACTCTTCATGATTGTTCAGGAGTGGGAGAAAATTGGGATCATCATTGCAGTCAACCGTTTGTACATCCAGGTACAGGAAATGTATATGAATACTACTGGGCAGGTATGATGGCTTGGGTAAGTTATATATTGTGTATATTAAGGATCATTCAGTATTGTATACTAACAGATTATTTTGAATGAAATAAAAAGGTTCCTGATGGTAATTGGCCGGATGCAAATGCAAATCCCCCCAAGGCCTGGTGGGATAATATGGGACTTCCGGATATGAAAGATCTTGGAGCTGACGATAAGGGAGGGCACTGGATTTGTAGTTATGTATCCTTGGGTTTGTGGCTATTGGGGTGAGGATTTGGCTTATTTATGGGGTCGTGAGTATACAGATTTTGATACATATGTTATTGCAATTGCAACCATCTTATCTTAAACCAAACACTAACTCTCTGCTTAGATCACCAACCATACGGAGATAGTACATATGGCACAAAATGCTTCTACGACAATGAGCCTTGGAATAATGATCATTGGCATGGAACTACGGTACCTCCAGTGTGGATGGCATACAAGTTTGTTTCTGATGGTAACAAGGTTACAGGCTGGTTATTGGCAGAGAAGAAGGCGGATTGGCAGGATCCTCAGTATTACTTTGGTGATGACAATTATCGGTTCGAAATGGTGTCGGCGCATGGGAAGAAGAATGGTCCGTGGGAAGGTGGCTTTGCGGTTGAGTAGATTTGTGGAGACTAGAATATGTTTAGGCCCCTGTGAGGGCCGTGTATTAATGAGAAGAGACACCAATCGTCTTGAAAGTTTGTCTTTTTATCTAAAGATTTAGCCTCTTGTTATATTATTGCTATAGCTTCATCGCTTTGCTTGCTCTTCAGTTCATCTTGACTTTGCACTGACACGTGGATGGGGGAGAGAAAAGAGGAGGAACCGCTCACGCTACGCTTGATATCATATACACTGCACTTTATATCATATACTATCGTCTTATTAATTATACTTATTGCTGTGCTCGAAATCTACGGCATCGGCGTCGGCGTCCGAAGATTAATCTATATGAATAAGTTGCTGAGTCTTACTTGGCAATTACGACTCTCTTCTTTCAGCAGCGATATGTCTCTGATCACTCTTCATCTCGTCAATAGACACTTGATAAGCACGTAATGTTGCTGCATACTCATCCTTGGTTACATGACCAGCTTTATATCCTTCTCCTACTGCCTTCAAAGACCTATCTTCTCCAGCCCTTGCTGATATCATAAAGTGTTTCATTGCCAGACTATTGTTACCCTCATAATGTTCCATCATGCCTAGAATGTGTCTGGCTCTTTCATGGCCTCCCATAGCTGCAAGCTTGTAATGGTGGATGGCTTTGTCCATATCTCTCTCGACTCCATCACCAGGCCCATCACCAATGTGATATACAGAGCCAAGGTTATAACGTGCATTGATCGAACCAAGCTCGGCCGCCCTATTCATCAAATCTAATCCCTTGTCGAAGTCTTGCGGTAATCCCATACCCCCATCTCCATATGAATGTCCTAAATGAAGATATGCTTGAGCATCATTCAACTTTATTCGCTTCTTTATTCTCTTCAATTCCTCTTTGTTTGTATTTGGCAGGGGTAATCTACAAAATGCGCACCACTTTTTCATATTTCCTTTCCTTATTTCATCTTTTGCTGCAATCATGCATCCAGTGCAAACCATCTTTCCACAGCAGGACATATATGTCATCCTTACTCCACATACCCCATTAGCAAAAGGCATTGGTAGCAAACAAATCGGACAATCTTCTTTGGGCGGAGGATCTTGAAACAGCTCATCATCATCATCATTTGATATACCTATCTTCTCAATACAATCCGATACAGTATCGATACCAGAACTGCTGTTACTTGAGGTATTATGGTCTACACCATCATTATTGCAATGCTCATCTTTTTGATCACATGATGTGTTCACTTTTTTGTTTGATGATATTTCACCACCTTTATCGTCTCCACACGTTGATATATTATCTAATGATGAGTTCATTATTGCAACTATACCGCCTCCCGATTGATACTTGTTATTTACTTTATACGCTTTCTTGTATTGCCTTTGTTTGATGAGATAAAATTTATGAGCACTTTTGACTTTTGTGCAAAGGGTACTCCCTTGGGCAGATTATACTATTGCAATGCTCCACCGTAGTAGTACTAGATATGATAGACGTGTAATCGACGAACGAGAGGGCTTCATAGTGGATCTCAATTGATAGTAGGCCGCCACTAACTTGAGTGTCTACTACAACTTTACAACTTGTACTCTAAATGAGAGCAGGCCAAATCTTAAGATACCCCAAACAGTAAAATATCATTTTAAGTATCAGCCTGATAAACCACTACCAATTGAAAAGTAGTATTTGATAAACCAAACCTGAGGATTCGTAAGAGAACTAAAAGTACTGGATCGAGTGGGGGAAATGCATATGATTGGCTAGCGTTGTTGGAGTGGCACGGTGTCTCTTTGAGAGAGCTTGTGAAGGATACCACACAGGATACCAGGGCATAATAAAAAATATTCGTCCCCCCTTTAGTACAAAATAGGGGTATGATTATGTTAGTAGTGTCGATCATAGACTCTATAAACAACGCAACTCACGGCGGTGGATGTTAGAATTATGGATTCGGGCATCAGAACTTGGGTCCGTCGAGGCTGATTATCTCTTAGCTTGTTCATATTTGGCTGGTATCTACAGGGATTGAAAAAGATATTCAAAAGGCATGGCACCATTGTGAGCTTGCCGCAAATGGAGGGCATGAAATGGCAAGGTATAATCTGGGCATTGCAATGAAAGATTCTAGTAGTATGAATGTTGCAATGGCAAGCAGGATGTGGATTGGAAGAGGCATTGAAGGAGGTAGGAGAAGGATATAAAGAAGGGTACATAACAAAAGATAAATATGCAAGTACATTACGTTATCAAGTTTCTCAAGATGAAATGAAGAACAAACAGAGAATCGAAATAATACATCTTCTGCAGCAATGAGTACAACATATTCAAATGTGGTAGCTCCACCTTCCACTAATAGTAAAGGAGAGAACACGAAGATACTTTTGGCTGCTGGTGGTGCTCATTTGGTAGCAATGGCTCTACCCTCGGATATCAATACTTTGAAGACCCATCGGTGGGTGGTGGATTACAACAGATGGATTTCTGTCCAGCATATACCTTACTACCATATTTAGATTTGAGGTAGATGATAATGTCCGGGTATTAGATTGTACAGACCCAAGCTTGACGGGTGCTGCATGGGTAGAAAAGGGTGGTGAGGTGTTTGGTGAGGATAGTATAAGGGATAGTAGATGTATTGAACATGCTAGTGGTGTCCGTCCGCTATGCTTAGTAGAACATGTTTGTGGACAGTATGGGAATGAGGCGGGGAAGGTTACATTGGTTACGCATGGGGGTAAGAGGTTGATGTCAATATGAGGATCAAGTATTAAGGCTACCTAGTGGTGTTGATGTTATTTGTCCTCCATTTGAACAGATTTGTGGCTGTTGTATTTATGTATATGCCAACTCGTTATGAACACTCACAATGTGCTGCCCATCTTCTTCTCGAACTACCACGTCTCAGTATGATATGTCCAGCCAACTGTTCAGGACGTGGAAGATGTGATTTCACCCTATCAACTCCGCAGTGTGAATGCTTTGATAGGAGTGATACTAGTCCACTCTGTTTGTCGTGTAATATCACCCGCCCCAACTTTAAGTGCACGTCCATCGGTTTCACCCACACGATAACACCAAGACCGACCGAAGCAAATAGGAGTTCATCAATAATAAGGAGTGATGTTGCCTGGGAAGCATATATTGGTATTACTTATCACTGCTTGGAATTTAGACTAGACGAAAGTTCTATTAAAAGAAAGATGACGCCAAAGAATAGTAACTTGGGACTATTGGTTAATTTAACGCTTCTTAGTCTTAAATATCTTACTTATTGACATTTAACTTCATTCATCTCTGGACACCCAAAGAACACAACATACACCCTCGAACCATGTATTCCCCATAAACTTAGACACAAAGCAATACCCCCTTAAACCCTCTACACAAATGATGACGCAACCCCCAATTTTGAACCCAACACATACCTCCATATATATGGAATTACTCAGCACATGTGATTGTTAATTCAACTGATTGGATGGTGCCAGTATCACCGTTTTGAACAAGGTCTTGAACAAAAAGTCGCCAATTACCTGCTGCAGTAAGACTATTAAACTTTCCAAGACCGTTAACAAGATCAGGATAGTCTGCACCAATAGTAGCAGTGTTAGTTCCCTGAACATAGTAAGTACCAGCAAGGATATCCTCATCAGTGCCTAATCCAACCCCTAAGGTTTGGGGATCCTTAGTATTAGCATCAGGCGTGTCATCAAATGTAATTTTATTGCTTGATACCAAGTTGGCAGTAGAATTTGGTCGATTAACAAGAAATACTTGATCAGAAGCAGAAACAAATGGGAACAGTAACATAAACAAATCACCAACATTTTGATGATCAATACCAATAGCAATGGCAACATTGGCAACGTTACAATCACAACCTTCTTCCAACTTAACAGGAAGATCAACAAATGTAGATCCTTCGCCATCATCAGGAATACCAACTGGATCCCCAGTGAAAGTCGTAACAATCCCTGTCGCGCATGAGGTGGTGGTAGTTGTGGTGACAGGAGTTGTTGAGGTTGTTGAGGTAGTTGCCTGAGGAGTTGTAGAGGCAGAGGTGGCGATAGGAGTTGTACTAGCCAGAGTAGTGGTTCCCTGGTGATATAGTTTCAAAGGGATTTGAGGTGAGTTAAAGACTCAACATTTAATGCACACACATATCATATTCATAACTTTTCATAATATCATATGCACACATATCATATGCACGCATATCATATACATATCACACTCACGGCCGTGGTTGTTCCAGCGGTAGTAGTAGACGTTGAAGCACATGTGATTGTTAATTCAACTGATTCGACGGTACCATTAACTGGAAAAGGGACGGGAAAAACACCAAAGGTCCAATCACCTGCTGCAGTCTCACCCTTAAACTTTCCAAGACCGTTAACAAGATCAGGATAGTCTGCACCGATAGTAGCAGTGTCATTTCCCAGAGCATAGTAAGTACCAGCAAGGATATCCTCATCAGTGCCTAATCCAGCCCCTAAGGTTTGGGGATCCTTAGTATTAGCATCAGGCGTGTCATCAAATGTAATTTTATTGCTTGATACCAAGTTGGCATCATATTCCTCCTGGTCATAAACAAGAACTACAGCATCATCATCATTTGAAAATGTAAAATTAAAATCTGGTGGAAGAAGTGCCATGGCCAAATAACCAACAAATGGATGATCAATACCAATAGCAATGGCAACATTATCAATGGTACAACCACACCCTTCTTCCAATTCAACAGGAAGAGTAACTAATGTAGGTCCGAAAAAGAAAGAATCCTGAATAGCAGCCGGCAAACCAGTACCATTTACAACATATAGTGGTGGACATGAGGTGGTGGTGGTTGTGGTGACAGGAGTAGTTGAGGTTGTTGTTGTTGTCACCGATTTGCCTGATTTGGTGGCGGAAGATTTGGTAGCTTTGGCCTTGGCACTCTTGGCACTGGCACCAACAACACACCATTTGTTGATGCTGTAAATGCCACATTCGAAGCACTGCTAACCGATGACGATGAATTACTATCACCAAAGAATCTACGAGTAATACCACTGCCTGCACCCATACCAACATTAAATAAGGCAGTACAAGCTACAACAGCAACAAAAGCAGCACCGACGAGATACTTTTTACTAGCATGTTGAGAAGAGTTGGGTAGATTATTAACAACGTCATTGTCATAATCGTCGTTTGCAATGGGTAGTTGCTCGATATCGTCCGCTGATGCAACGTGCATAATAGCTGGAGGTGCCTGCATCTCGATGCTCTCAATATTATTATTATCATTCGTATTCATCATCATGGTTAGATAGTTTTTGTGTTATTGTTGAATGCTGTTAAATGCCAATAAAAACAACATGATCGTTTCTCTGTTTTTGAAAATATGCAGGCTTTCTGAATATAAACGAAAACATTTTTATACTACCTTAACACCATTCATATCACAATTGGTGTTTCTAAATTGTTTTTTTAGGGTCGAGCGACGGGGTTTGTGATGAGCTGCAGTTTGATCTCCTTGGGGTATTGGAGACATTGGATGGGTGTATTAACTATAAACCTGGAGCTATAAACTTACAATAATGATGATAACTGATGATACTCTTGATAACCACCCTCCCCCTCTCTAGATAATATAGTATTGTATTGTTTCAATCTTTTTTCTCTAGGCCACCCATTGTGTTTGCTTCTCAGTGGGTAGGTGCACCCCACAAAACAATGACAAAACTCTTCGTATCGAGTACCTTGTCCAAGAACGGCCTATAGCGGTTAATTACTTGCAAAGATGAACTCATCAGATGATATATCAACGTGTGATAAATCTGGAAATGGCAGTGGTAAAGAACTATCGGTATCAACGTCAAATAAAAAAGAGTGCACATGTGAGCAAAAAGTTGATAATTGCAATGACCGTGCATCTGATAATACCTCTGGTGATTGCAATTCTGATATCGATGCCGTAGCTGAGAGTATTAGTAAGGTAGATATATCTGATGATAACAATGTTGAGGATGAGAAATTATTTGCAGAGCCTCCACCAAAAGAAGATTGTCCAATTTGTATGCAACCAATGCCATATGCCGTAGGATTATGTGACGTGAGAAAGACGTATATGGCATGCTGCGGAAAGTTTATATGCAGTGGATGTGTCATGGAGTCAGAGATAGGAATGAAAAAGGGAAATATGAAAAGATTGTGTGCCTTTTGTAGGGTTCCATGGCCTACTTCAGAAGAAATGGTGATGCAAATGACGAACAGAATTGGTATAAATGATCCGGAGGCGTATCTCCAGCTAGGACATGCATATAAAGACGGGGATAAGGGATTGCCGCAGAATTTCAGTAAGGCCATAGAATTGTGGAATCATGCAGCTGGACTGGGATCTATTAATGCTCATTACAACCTTGGCGTAGCATATTTTAATGGCCGCGGTGTTGAAAAAGATATTAAGAAAGCAATTAAAAATTTCAAGCTTGCAGCAATAAGAGGACACGAGAGATCTAGATACGTTCTTGGATTATTCGAAGAAGAAAACGGTAACATTGGTATAGCAATGAAACATTATATTATTGCTGCAATGAGTGGATTAGAAGATGCTTTGAAGGAGGTTGGCAAAGGATACAAAGCTGGACAAGTGACAAAAGATGAATATGGAAATACATTACGCGCATATCAAGATTCTCGTGAAGACATGAAGAGTGAGCCGAGGGCAAGAGCTGTAACATTCTGGGACTAGGCCAATTAGAATTAGTAGTCAAATATAAGTGGATAAACATCTCTAGTATGATTATTTCTATACATTACTACACCATCACAACCAAAGAGATATCCTATCTAAAATCAATATGTATCACTTAATCCCAAATTTGTTTCTCAAAATTTTTGGAGTCTGCAAGGGCACAATGCCCTCGTACCAAACCTCCCCTATTCACAAATAACCCCCAAACTATACATAACATAACCAATATAATCAAAACCTACCACCAATAGCCGTATTTACTGTGTGGCAACACCAGCAGCAGCTTCGGCCTTCTTCTGCTTGATCATGTCATTGTAATTCAACTTCTTGGTAGATCCGGCACTACGAGACGAAGCCTGCTTGGCCTTGATGAGGGCTTGGTAATCATTTCCCTTCATATTCTTAATAGGCGAGGACCTGGCGGGAGACTCAGCGGCAGTCTCAGCCGTGGTATTAAGTTCATCCTCCTTGGCAGGGTTGATGGCAGATGAACTCATACGACGCAAGTTCTTGAGTAATTTCTCTTCTCGACCTTCATATTGAACGATTAATTCATCAGCCTTCTCCGAAGGGATATCAGACTCCTTAATAAGAGCCTTAATTTCATCCATTGTTTCAGCATCCTTGAGAGCCTTGGAACTCAAACGACGCATATTCTTGAGTAGATCTCCTTCCCTACCCTCATACTTGACCATAAGATCATCACACTTGTCTTCGGGAATATCCGAACTTTCCATCAATGTCTTGATTTCGGCAAGGGTCTCGGCTTCCTTATCAGCCTTGATACTCATCTTCCTCAAATTCTTGAGTAAGTCTTCTTCCCTACCCTCATAATTGGCAATTAGATCGTCGGTCTTGTCCTGTAGTATAAATGTGTGGATGAGAACGAAGGAAAGATGTTAGAGAATGAAATCGAATTGCACAAAAACATATAACTTTCTTAAAATCATAATCCACCCTATATTATTCATACGTCCACACACAAACAACACCGCCTATATTTTGAACATATCATATGCACAAAATATAACAACCCTCAAACTAACATGCCACGACCGCCAAACAGCACAATAACAACCACCCCACCGCAAAACACATAAAAATAACTTACCTTGGGAATATTCGTCTTATCCATCAAAGCATTAATCTCATCCATAACTTCCTTCTCCTTATCATTCTTCGCCTTTAACTTCTTCATATTTACCAACAATGCCTCCTCACGTCCAGCATAACTTGCCAACATTTCATCAGCACTCTTGGGTATACCACATTCCACAACCAATTCCTTAATCTCATCAATAACCGCAGCATCATGCTCCTGCTTCTTTTTTAACTTTTGTAAATTCTTCAATAATATTTCCTCACGACCATGGTATGAAGCCAACATTTCATCTGCGGGCTTAACACAACCCGTCTCGGCAATTAATATACGTATATCATGTATTAATTCTGCATTGGCTTCTTGTTGTACCTTTAACTTTGATAGGTTTTTGATAAGTTTGTCTTCCCGTCCGTCGTATAGTTCGAGTAGTTCATCTGGTGACTTAGGAACATTAACCTCAGAACATAGGGAGCGTACCGAGGAGCGACGTACGATTGTTGGTGTTGCGAGTTCTTCTGGTACATCCTTTTCGAAGAGGAATTCAAGGAAGTTATCATATCCTTCTGCGGGGTAAACTTGGGGAGCCATTGTCCGTGTTGTTTGTTCTGTTTTATCAAAGGGGAGAGTAGAAGTAGGTGACGTAGTATGTGGTCGATTGCAATAAGTAGTTACAACAATACTGTTTATTATATTGCAAAGGAGTGCGTATGATAGGAGATTAAATTATGAGACAATAAAGTTAGGCAATGTGATGGCATGCACTGAAGATATTAGCGGTGGTGTTATGATGTGTTATTGAGTTCAAGAAGTAGCATTTTCTTCTCTCAAAAGTGGAGGAAGTAAAAATGACGGGCAAGGATGCCCAGCCCAGCAATGACGGACCGGAACCGGTAATCGCCAAAGTTGTTCTTTATGTCCAAAAGATATCAAGCAATAAACTCAACAATATGTAAAAGCCTACTAAACGCCCGCCGCTACTACACGCTAACAAATGAGCCAAGACGGCCAATATACATCAAACAAACGACAGAAGACAACAAACAATAATATGGGTGCAAATCAAAACTATTACGATATACTTGACGTAGATAAACAGGCTACTGCTGAAGGTAAGATCTTTTTTTGCAATGAACACATCATATGCACTTTCACCTTATATCTCACTAACATAACCGTGCACTAACACACATACATAATATACCAGAACTACGCAAGGCATACAAAAAGCAGGCAGTCAAGTGGCATCCAGATAAACATGCATCAAAGACCGACGCAGAGAAACAAAATGCTGAAGAAAGATTTAAACAAATGGCCGAGGCTTATGATGTTTTAAGGTACGTGTTATTATATGTGTGTTGTATTATAATTGTGTTTCTGTATATGTGCAATTATATATAAAGTACACAACCATTGTGTTATATTTGCTTATTATGTGTGCTGTACTGTACTATGACTATATCATTTTCTACATACTAAACGATAACAAACTGATATCTCCCCCGCCTCCTACTACTTGCAATAAAGTGATGAAGAGAAACGAGCAGTCTATGATTTATATGGCGAGGATGGATTAAAGAATGGTGTACCTCCAACTGAAGATAGTGGCGGTGCTAGTGGTGGCGGTACTGCTAGTAGCAATCCGTTTGGAGGACAAGGTGGTAGCAATCCCTTTAGCGGATTCAAGTCGGCATCAGGCGGCGGTGGCGGCGGAGCAGGGTATACATATTCAGGAGACCCCACCGAGTTCTTCGCTCAATTTACACGATCACAGAATCAACGTCAGCGTAGTTATGGTGAGACTCCATTCGAAGGATCGGGTGGTTTAGAGGAAATGCTCTTTGGAGGCGGAAGTGGTGCATATCATAACGGATCAAAACGTCATCGTAGATCACATGTACCAGAACGATGTTGCGCTGTTCCTTGTACATTAGAAGATATGTATAGAGGACGTGTTCGAAAGATGAAGATTACTAGAAAATCTTTGACTCCTGGACGTCCGACGGAAAAGATATTGGAGGTGCCGATTAAGCCAGGTAAGTCTCTCCACTAATGTATTGCAATGTGCTTCTCATACTGACACTATTATCATCTTTCTGTACATGTTAGGATTCAAGGCAGGTACAAGAATTACATACAGTGGAGAAGGAGATGAAGTTGAACCAGGTCTAGCAGAGAATATAGTCTTTGTGTTAAGAGAAGTTAAACATGACCGCTTTGTCAGGGAAGGCGATGATTTACATTACGAGATTAACGTACCACTCGTCGATTCTTTATGTGGTTTTACTCATGATATTGTAATGTTGGATGAACAAGAGAGGATTAAAAGATTGAAAAAGAAAGTACCAGTTACTAATAAGACGACACAAGTTATTGCTGGCGAGGGCATGCCAATTAGTAAAAGCAAGAGTGGGGAGAAGGGCGATTTAATTGTTAGTTTTGTGGTAGATTTTCCTGACTATGAGTTGAATGATGAACAGAAGGAACATATCCATGCTGCCCTTGGCGGTGCTGGCAAGAAAGAATGAAGTTAACAGGAAATTCAGAACTGTTTATTAAGTTGTTAAAAGGAAGTGATAGAGTTTTATCGGCCTAATTTAAAGCCCTCCCCTTTTCATAGAATAGTATTCACAACTTTTATCCCTTGGCTCACTCTTCATCTCATTCAAAGAGTTGCTTGTAGTGTCGTTGTATATTCGTCCTCTGTAAGACCTAACCCTCCAGCTTTGTATGCCCCACCTACCTGCTTCAATGCCGCATCCACTCCAGCCTTCGCTGCCATTATATAATGTAAAACCGCTCGAATGTAATTACCCTTCTCTTTCTCCACATTTCCAAGATTGTGTCTAGACCATTCATGCCCACCAATAGCTGCAAGCGTAGAATGATGAATAGCTTTTTCCATATCTTTTTCAACTCCTTGGCTAAACCGATAGGCATGGGCGAGAGCATTATGTGCTCTGGCTGATCCAAGTTCAGCCGCCTGAACATACAATTCAAATGCCCTCTTCTCATCTTTTGGATATCCCCGGATACCATTCTGATACATCGTCCTAATTCGTGAAATGCCTCTGGATCTATCATTCAACTTCATCCGCTTCTCAATTCTTTGCCCCATCTCCTTTTTTGTAGTGGTACTCTACAAAATGGACACAAATCTTTCATATTCCCTTTTCTCATTTCTCCATCCGCCACAAGCATGCATCCTAGACAAAGCATCTTTCCACAGCACGACATATAAACCTTTCTCACTCCACATAATCCCGAGGCGCATGGGATTGGTAACATACAAATCGGGCAATCTTCTTTTGGTGGAGGGTTGGCAAACAATTCCTCGTCAGATATTCCTAAACTATCAACCTCGTTGGCGATTTTATCAATACTATTGCTAACTGAGTTGTTACGAGCAGGGCCGAATTGAAAGACATCATTTTTGGTATTTGAGTTTTTCCTAGCCTCAATTTTGGCACTCTCTGGTGGTAGAAACGTAAAAGCTGTGTTGATACCAGCATTACCACTACCTTTATTATTAGATACATCTACCTTACTAATACCCTCGGCTACGGTATCGATATCAGAATTGCAACTACCAGAGGTATTATTAGATGCACCGTCATCATTTTTTTGCTCACATGATGTGCACTCTTTTCTATTTGACGTTGATACCGATTCTCCTTTACCACCGCCAGCTCCACATTTATCACACGTTGATATACCGTCCAATGAGCTCATTATTGCAATTATTTACCGCCGTGAGGTGTCAGTAATACAAAGAGAGGAAGTAGTTAGCGAGCAAGTAAGCGGCGGCGGTAAACTGGCTGCATGGACACACATCAGTCTATAAGGCCTTCGGTATCCTCTCAATAATTGGGGAAGTGAAAAAGGCCAACTTATACTTTAACTACAGGTCGCAAAAATGAAAAAATGGAAAAAGTGGCCGGCTAGCTCCCTTCATGTCTTAGACATAGAGGGAACTGGCCGGCCACTTTTTTGAGTTTTGCTTTCCTGGAAGTTTTAGATAAAGTATAAGTTAAGCCATTTTACGGGACCCAGGTGGGACTCATTGATCGACATATGTGGTATCCTGTGGTATCCTCATAGTGTTACTACATCTAATCGATATGGTACCTCGCTGTTTTATCATCATATTTCTTTCTTATACATTTCCTTATCTAGATATGTTATGGTCGTCATTAAATCCTTTTATATTTAAAATGGTAGTGGTCCGGTGATATCACATACATTCGCCACATTCGCCATGCCCTATCAATCAGGGGCCACAGCCATTGTTGTTATCAAATGAGCACCACCGGCAGCCAAAAGTATCTTCGTCTTCTTCGTCTCTCCTTTACTATTAGTGGAAGGTGGAGCTACCACTCCTGTACCAGATGTTGCCGTCCATGAGCTGCTACTATCACTCGTCTCATCATCATTCTGCTGATCTTGATATTGATGACCGATTCCCAGATTACCATGTTCATTCCAACCGGTCGACAGTATATTCCCTTCTAAATCTACGACATGAGAAGACTCGGAACCACAACATGCCGCTTGTACTTTCAATGAACCATTCAGTACTTGAGGTATAGAAATGTTACTCTGTGATGAGGAAAAACCCAACTGCCCTTTATCACTCCTTCCCCAACCGTACAAGGTGAAAGCATCAGAGTCTTTCGTATCACGAGACAGTGCTAGTATATGAGACCAACCACTGTATACTGCAAAACATCCCGAGTTGACTTGACCAAGTGGTCCGTCGACCAACTGTGGTTCTCTATCCTTTGAGTTGGAGGAGTCGTCGTCTATCAATCGACCCAGCTGACCATACTTGTTATCACCGAGTGTCCAAATACGACCAAGTTCATCTAATACAACTGTATGACGTCGTCCACATGCAACTTTAACCAACTTACTTCCATCGTTTGGTTGCCATCTTCCGACTGTTGTCTTCTCGGAGTTTGTTGTTTGGGCGAGACATTGGCCGAATCTGCCACATCCCCAGGTAATCAACTCTCCTTGATTAGTAATAGCTGCTGAATGAAATAGCCCCGCTGCCGCATCAACGAAGCTCTCATCTTCTAATCCTATCGGAGTTTGAGGTACATGGCATGAGCTGTCTGTACTGCCATCATTAACAAATCCACTAACTTGTCCTCTTCCATTCTCACCAAAGCCGAAGAGCCGTCCTGTATCCTTTTCAATAACCAATGTATGATTATAACCCAAGTCAGTAGTCTCAACTTTAATATTTGATAATGGCTGAACGACGTTTAATGACGGAGAGTCATCTGTTTCTACCACTAGTTCTTCTTCTCTTCCCAGTTGATTAGAATCATTCCAACCCCATAAATAAAAGTTTCCATTATTGGTAAGTAGAGCTGAATGTCCTCCTCCAGCGTGTATAGACTTTGGACAATCATCACTATTATGTTGTCTTGGTACTACCAATAGCATTTCATTCATCTCGTGTACTTCCTCTTTGTTTATACTATTCAATAACAGTTGATTGTGCTCATTAGATCCGGCGCCGAAAAGAAAGTATGGTCGTAACTCAGTTTGTAATTTCTTGACCATACCAGCCAACTCTCCAGTATGATAATCACCTGAATGATTGGATAATGCAAGTGCCGCATCATATGAATGTTGTGCTGCGTTCGTTAAGAATGTATGTAGATTGTTTAGATATACATCGTTTGGTCCACTTGGACCTCTAGCAACTGAAATGACGGCAGCAGCATAAGGTAGATCTAATAATACACGTTTCCAAAACGCTGGATTGTCAGGTGTACCACGATATAATAATGCCTTGACTGTTTGTCCTGTATTATCTTCTACTACATCTATAACATCTCGTGCATATCCCTCGAGAGATACAGAGAGGTAGCAGGTAGACACAGACACATCATGTGAGCAAATGTGAATTGCAAATCATATGCACAAACTAATGTCAGCAATAAACACATCTCACCCCCTTTTCTCTAAAATCTAGTTCAGCTAAACAATCATCAACTAAATCAACATCAACTGTATATATCAACCCTTCTGTCATGGATGGATGTTCTATTCTCTTTTTGGTATCCTCTTTCTTATCATCATTTGATGTGTCACTCTCAGAAAGCAAAGAATCAACCTCATCATCACTCAATAAAGTACAAACAATACCATTAAATGAAGTAGTACCACGATGATCTGCTGATCGTTGTGACCAACATCTTTGATATCCGATTGCTCGTCCTGCTTTGGTTGTTACCTTTCTTCTGTTTTGTTGTTTTGTATCTCCTTTGTTCATATCGTTGCTAGGAGATGAAGCAGAGTCTGCATTGCTATCGCCACCGCCGCTGCCATTATCATCATCGGCATCTTCTCCATCTTGTAAACTAGCCAAGCTCAACACACCATCATAACCAGGATGCCAACATAAACTACCATATCCAAATATTTTCAATTTGCCATGATTTAATGCTAATAGTTCATCGATATCGATTGATGTATGATGTGATGGTACTATACCATCTTTATATGTTTGTGTTATTGGATCCCACATGCTTCTTTGATTATCACTACTATGAGAGGTACTGGATGTTTGTTTGGGAGGTAGATTGCAATGTGCAAAGTTGCAATGATTTTGTCGATGAAGTTGATGGATAAAGTTAAAGTGAGAAGAAGCAGTGAAGGCGCTACAGAAACTTGCAGTATGAATGATATATAATAAGACGATTAAATAATACCAACAGCGGCTGCCTTCTAACAGTCCAACATCTAGTATCTACACAACTATCAAGGTACGATACACTGAACAGAGAGCATGAAATCAATGGTGGTTACAAAAGTTATCCTTTCAATAGATTCATACCGCATTAGCGGAGATTTTAGGTACAGTGATGTCTGTCGAACTATACTGAGATTTGGGTGGGGGGTATAACTCAATTCCTTAGTAAGTATACATAGTAAACTGCGGAAGGGGGTATAGATTCTACACTAGGCTGACCTCGAGGAGGGGGGGTATAGTAAAGTTTGGGGGGTATAGTTCGACAGACATCACTGTAATAACTTTGATTTTTGATTCGTCGGGTTGTGTAGGTTCCTTATGTCCAAGAACGGCCTATAAGCGGTTAATCAATTGCAATGAGCTCACTAGATGGTATACCAACGTGTGATGAATTTTGGATATAGCGGTGGTAAGGGGGTATCGATATCAACATCAAACAAAAAAGAGTGCACATATGTGAGCAAAGGCAAATAAAAATGATATAAGCAGAGTTGCAATTCTGATATCGGTACCGCAGCTGAGAGTAATCTCAGCTAGTGGAATAAAAGCTATTCTCTTATTATTCAAGAAATTCTAATTATAAGTTTAAGAACCATATACTGATTGATTGGGCAGTATTGTTGTGAGTCGGGGCTCGCAGCGATATGGATTGGGTATCTCAAAATCCCAACGCTATCTGAGTTTAGGTTTAATCACTGCCAAGTTCATACACTCTCTCACTTGTCAATCAATTTCGTGTGGATGCTGCCATGGTTGTATTTGAAACTCCCCAAGTTTGTTAACCCCAAGTGAACAATGTATCCCAATGTCACTACACTCCGTCGGTAGTGCAATATTCAGACAACAGTAGTCAATGGCTGATATCCGACATATCTTTTGCTTCGTTTCATTTGAAACCAATGACGTCTTGTACCGTCTAGGTGCTGACCGTGCATTGAACGATTCATTTGACTCTGGTAGTGAACGACCGTACTTTTTAACCATTTTTTCCCAATTGATAATTGTCTTATTTGCATCTGTGCTATATATTTCATCAACTCGTCTTGGCCTCCCAGTGTACTTGTTACTGATATGAGGTACTTGCAAATGCAAGTGGACATCCCACGGACTTAATGAGTTATATTTCTCAACAAACTGTTCAAATCTCAATGCAAGAGTACCATTCTCTTTTGTTTGTTGTTTAGTACGCCAGAGAATGAAAGCTCGTGTATTATTCATCTTCTCTTCTCTTATATATGAAGGTATCAATTCTAATGGACAGTAAATATTCCTATACGCGGCCAATGTTGTTATATTTGTATATATGAAGGGATATGGATGCTTAAAATATCGCTTCCGCTTTACCCACGGTGCATAACGTAAGAAAACTTCATCATACTGTGAATAGAATCGTTGTAGTGGCTCCCTCACGAATGTAAATACAGTATAATTAACATATCTTGTGTTTAGATCATTACCAGCGGGGTTTAAAGGTGCATTATGCCCATCGAGCGAATGCTCCAATAGATATCTAGAGGTGCTCGACCCGGCCTTTGGTAAATGTAAATACACTAACTTGTACTTATCTGAAATAGTACTAACTTGTCTATATGATTTCCCAGGGAAATGCCTTGCATAAATATCTGGATTGGAATAACAATGGTGAAGTATATTAGCTTTTGTAAGGTTGGTATTGGTAATTTGTCCGGGCATAAATCGTAACCGAGGTGTCGTTGCTTTTGTTGGTGTTGTTGGTGGTGTTGTACTACTATTAGCTAAGTACTCCCTAAAGTTAATATCTCCTTGTAGAATTGCTGCTATCGTTTCCCCATCTGTGATGACTGATGTATGTGTATGCAAAGATGTGGCAGTTGATGGGCGGTGTTCTATAATTTGTTGATCGGTGAGCTTTCTGGATATTGAGTGATGTTCATATGATAATAATGACGACTGTTGTTGCTGCTGTTTGTTCTTAATTGGTAATTGTGGAGATAAATTACTTATAGGATCAGGCAAGTCATGAGCCAAGTATAGCATCATCATTATATGATATATAAATGCTACAATGGAAAAATAAATGCATATCGACAAAGCTCGTCGACGTCGTCGTTGTTGAGCGATACACGGAGGAGATATCACTATCATGCTTCTTTGAGATATCAACTATGTGCTCATCAAGCCACGCCAGCATAGACCAGACCAGCATATATATATATAGGTAGCCCGTGATGGGCAGTTTGGCAGTAGGCAGTAGATAAGTTTCAAGGCCGAGTGGAACCGGTAGTTTGAGGTATCTTGAGAGGAAACCCCTCCACAGTATGAGGAGATGATACTTTGTGCCTCTTGTATCAACTGAGGCGAATCATCATTGCAATCTACATGTTGAGTAGTAATAGTAAAGATTTATATACAACATTGAGCTCTTTATTACTTGACATTGTCTAGATATTAAAACTTAAAATTAAAAGATTTCAGAAGTATCCTATGATGATGAAAAAAAAGCCTTTAGCAATATCACGATCATCATATGCATGGTTTATCGTCACATCATGTTCTATGCTACTACTAATATATACACAGCTTCATACATGGGCCGTTAGTATGCACACAAATTGCAATACACCACCAAATGATACCCCTTATGATAATAGAGAGAAGGAGTTGCAATCATCATGGAATGATGAACGTCAGCGTCTACAAACTGAGATTAGATTGTTAAAGAAGGAGATTGATAATGCCTCAGTGTTGTTTAATAGAGAAATGAAACAAAGCTCTGTATCAATAGTTGATATATTCGAGAATCAGAGTAATAACATAACAAGTGAACAGACCGCAGATGAGAGATACTAGCCAAGGATTACAACATTACAGAACAGTCATCAAAGAAGTTGGTATACGAAAATGATAATCGTCGTATAGCATTCCTACATATAGGCAAGACAGGTGGCTCGACAATATCAATACATTTACGAAATGGATGTTTCCGATCCATCAATATGCATCGCCTTTGTCAGTTTCGTGGAACAAAGGATTGGATAACAAATGAAACTGTAGCATCATATAGAACAGAAGAGTACTTTCATATGCAATATATTGGAGATCAGAATAATCAGTATACAAGCTTTCCAAGTATATCTCACCTCCTTAAGGCAGCAATGGGAATAAATACAGGTATAGAATGGAATGAGGAACATCAAAATGATCAAACTCCAAAAGTATTTAAGTTACAGAAACGAAATATAACTCTAAACCCAATCAACTGTACAAAGGCAGCTCAAATAGCATTTGGCTTAGATTCAACATATACTACTCAGCAAATTATGGATAATAATTATAAAGGAAATCATCCATGGTTTAATCACATGACATTTGATTATCGTCAGTACTACAAGAGTATGCCATCTAACAAAGAACTGCTAGTAATGCGAACTGAGCACTTACATGATGATTGGGTCAAAGTTAATGACATGCTGAGTCTTGATCGAAGACAGTGGTGGAATAGTACAGACCTGAAGAATGAAACATATGTAGAAGAATGGCCAGATGTGCCTCCATTTTTAGGTATTAAAAGAGCACGAGATAAACAAGAGTCATATAGATGGAAGACTCATTCCAAGCAAGAACGAGAATGGTTGTGTCATTTACTTTATGATGAAATACGTGTATACTTTATGATTATTATGAGGGCTGTGAATTTAGATGATGACGATTTGAAAGAGGCTGTGTATGATGTTCAAAAGTCATGCAGTTAATTGTAGCCTATCATCTAATAAACTTTATAATGTGTCACCGAGTATACTGTTTTATCGGAAGACTTGCTTCCTTCCTTCCTTGCCTCCTCTATGAGTGTATATGAAGCGATATCATTTGCAATCAACATGTTGAGTAGTAATAGTAAAGGTGTATATATACACATTAACATGTGTCTGTACTTAACTTTAACGATGACTGTTATCCTAATAACTGTGCTGGGTATCTATCTAGTGATCGAAGAGCAACTTCCCAAGGACTCATCAAGGTATCGAGATCGACGCATTAGCATAGACTCTAAATCTTCTCTACACAATTCTTGCTGTTCATTGCTTCCCCATTTACAAGCCTGATATAAACTTGGATGGACATTCACAAGAGGTCTCAGGATAGGTTGTTCTTCACTACTAGTATCCCCCTGTGTAGATCTTAACATACTCTGAATGATACGATAATCAGTCATCAAATGTCTTGACAGACAACACTCACCCAATTCAGATAATGGTGAATATGGAATAATGAAACTTGAACTATTGGCAGATGACTTATTGTGAAATTCGACAGATGAATGGCGCCGCTTTTCTCTTGCAATCTCATAATGTTTGTTATCAATCCGATTCGGCTTCTGTCTCAGTATGTACTGGGCATCACTCATTTTGTATCCTTTAACTCTATGCAAGAGATGCAATGAAAGTTGTTGAATGTGATGCTCGAATAGTGATTCATCAGCACCTTCCTTCTTTTCCAATGGTAGAGCAATTACGTCACGTATACCACCTTCTAATATCTCTTCTCTACGATCTTCATCTATCAAGAAGGATAGCCACTCTGATAATGGTGCTGTATGCAGTATCTTGTCATAATCTTGCACTGCCTGTTCGTATCGAGGGGAATCAATACATAGTGCCTCTGCAATTTCATTTGGATTTGAATGATAGACCTCTCTCATCAAACTCTCTTCAGCCTTCATATTCTCGCCAGTTTTGCAATAGTTTTTTGGATTGTGAGTAGCTCCCCCCTTGCCAGCTACTCTTGTATCGTTTGGACTGCATAACACAATAGATCGCCATTTGAATGCTGACACGAACCTATCCACGGGATCACGAACATTAATTATAAGTGTGTTGGAAACTCCAGTTTGCAATTCCTCAACCTTCTTAGGTGATGGATATGGATGACTCATTGATAGGAAACCAATTTTATTATTCCGTAATTCACTTAGTATCGTTCCCCCACCTGCTTTCCCGGCGTGAAAGAATGTAACTTTATGATCCATACTGTGCAAACATTTACGTTGTTGCTTATAAAATTGTTGTACTGATAATTGCTTTTCTTTACCACTCTTTTTCTGGATACAATTTACCATTATCGATGTATGATTCTTCAACTCTTCTCTGTTGCTGATCATGTATCTATTATTATTGATATTATAATAGTCGCTAATATAAAAGTTGTGCACAATACCAATGTATATCAAGATGATGATAGAGTTTATCAGAAGGATCGTTGCTTTGATAGGCAGCACCGACACTAGTGACGAGTTTTTCTTCTTTAGGTTGGACATATTGTTGGTATATATTTATGCAAACAACTCTCTCGAGTTAACATTTTGGTATATTGATATGTAATCTCATAGTATGGCAATTTAATGGTAGGGCGAGTTTAGTTGGGTGTTGTAGGCAGTAAGGCCGCAAAAGGCAGAGATGGTGAGTTGATGTACTTGTTGTGCCTCCTAACTCCTAGGATACTCTAATGGCAGAACTTTGTAGAGCGTCATTGATCACCACCAATTGAGCCTCTGCCTATAATCAATCACCTACTATTGAAACTCTTTGTCAATAGAAGAGAAGTGTGTATATGATAAGAATCCGATCGGGTATCAATTCCCTGACTGTCTTCTCCCTTAGATAATGAAATACATCACAATCTCAAAACCCAAAGATCAATAAACACTACATCACAATCTCAAAACCCAAGTGTTTATTGATCTTTGTCAAAACCCAACCTCAAAAAATGAACACATACGTGTACATATGATGTGCACAAGAAGTAAATATCGGTCTCATATACACAATATTGAGCATGGTATGCTGACGATATTGTCAGTATGTCAGTCTTTAACGATATTTCTTGCGATACTCTGCTACTACTATATGGTATGTTTTGCAGTAAACTGCCATCATGCTCATTGCTGCCTTTACTGCCTAAAACTAAAAATGAAGAACTGCTCTCTACGGCCGAGTTTATGACAGCCATCAACCACCAGACGATACTTATGGAACACCTCGGATTGTATGGAGCTCTACAACAAATTAGATATCGACATATGTACCCCTTCTTGCCTATTGCAATTCTTTCAACACACTGACAACATAATATCTACGATAACTCATGCTATTATTATACTAAACCATCACACATGGCTGGAATAATGAGGAAGAGGATGGTGTCAAAATCTCTTGGTAATACTCCTGGCATTAAACATACGACGAGATATCTAATCCTCTTCTTTATTTGTATAAGCTACAGTAGGAACTCGTTTAAGATGGTGGATCTATTCTCTTCCTATACAAATGAATACTACAAGTCCTATTATATGAATGATATCGATGGTATACATTCATCTATTGAAGATATTGAAGATGTTCGTCCATTCATAGAAGTACCACAAGATGTTGAATTCTTTGATGGTTATCATTTCGATGTGGCGACGACGAGTACTGATAAGTCATCGTCGCCATCAGCATTAGAGCATTATCATTGCCGTTTGCAGCAATCTACTACTACGACATCTGGATCTAATAAAACATTGTTCAAAGATTACAGCTATAACTCGACATCGACTCATCCTACGACAAACTTACTGAATTGGATTGGTTGTGGTGCTGATGGACATGCACTCACTGTATTCTTGGGATGTAGCAGTGCACATCAATATCAACCAACAAAGAAACAATTCTATGAAGTAGTTATAAAAGTATCAACATCAGGTAAGCCAAGAGAGCAATTTGGATATAAGTTCATATCAATTGAGGATTCTAAACGAGAGGAAATGTCAAAAGTTTACAAAACATTATTAATGCCAAAATATGGTGAAAGAGAATCTACTCTAGCAACATCTCAGACGTCAAACTCGAAACGTACATTACGAAAATACTTCAAACTACCATTTGGTACTATCAAAATACCATTGTATGAAATATATTCTGCAATTCTTACGTCTCGGAATGATAAGCATCCGCCACATTGCCGTATTGGAGTACAAGGTATGAATATAACAAGCACTGGTAGTGAGGTTGTAACGGCAATGTTGGTGGAGAAAGCTAATGGTGTTAGGGCAGTGGACAAAGATATATACACGACGAATGAATGGTACAAACTTATCAAAGATTTGATATTAAGTTATGAACATATGTATCATACGGAGTTTATACATCAAGATATTAGTTTGTCTCATGTCATGATTGAAGAATCCAAGGATGGAATACAAACACAATTCATTGATTTTGACCGACATGCTTTTTTACACAATCATCATGTCCAAGAGAAGAAGAAACGGTTATTACAACAACGGGTTCAATTCTACCAATTGTTAGCACTACTAGCCAATGTATGTGACGATAATAATCCTGAACATCATCATAGACCATCAGGAAAGTTTCCTATTCCGAATCGCATACCAATTAAAGAAGATGTTGAACGGATTCAAAATCGTACCTTTATCCAAGAGTTGATTGTACCACTTGGTACAAGTCAACGATGTGCTCAAATCTTCCAACTGCCGTCATCGCTATTATCGAATACGACTAAAAGTAATAATGTAACACCCATGAAGAGTACCAAGACTGCCTTGTTAACCAGTCAGTTGTATCCTTATCTCACTGACGCTTTTGGTAATGGAAAGGATACCATTAAAGACTTGTCAGAGGCTTATCGAATCTTATTACATTGGATACAGTATGAATAGATGTTATCTAGTTATAATATCGATTAAAGCTAGATACAACATAACTATTTAGTCTTATCATGAGGGAATGAACTACCACTCTCATCTGTCTCATTCGAAAGGGGGGGTGGGTATCCATTTACAGTGAAATCGCCAAAAGATTCAGTACCGGTTAAAGTTCCTCAATATTAGCATAATTGACACTTCATCACAACAACTAACAGCCATCAACTCACCATCTCTGCCCTACTATATTGATGTTGTTTTTGCCACTTGATGGCTGTTTTCCTTTGCAATTGATGACCAACTCTACGGCCGAGTTTATACAGCCATCATCTCGTGCAGCTCGATTATTTCATTGCTCACTTTTTAGCACAAAATAATCGAGCAATGAAAGATGATTGGCCGGCATTCACATCTACCGCCGAGTTTAATAACAGCCATCAACCAACAATTCCCTACACATACAATAGTTAGTCTGAATATTGACTGCTCACACATGTAATAGGTGAACTTTACACGGCACTTACCTTCACAAATGAGAGAGGGGGTTGCTTTGATACTACGGCCGCCACCGACTGAATACTGTACATCTCTGCCTACTTTGCAACAATTGCAATGGCATAACTGCAATGGAGGAGCTCATAATTTCATTTATTGAGTTGTTAAACCATCTCTCGACTAAGTGGTAAGTGCCTTTGTTTGTTCGATATGAGGAGTGTGCTGTATATATCGTCTGTGATCTAGTACCTCGATAGGGATGGAGATGATGTCATCTTATCTGCTTGCTTGCTTTCATATCATAACAATCAGACTAACCCTTCATCCTTTCTTGTTCTTCGTCTCAACTCTTCGTATTGTCAATCTACATCTACGTCTACACGACGAACCCTTCAAGGTATATCAATCAATCCTCTCTCTCTCTCTCTCTCTCTCAAGATGAAATTTACAAGCTTTCTACTCTTCGTCGCGGCCATGGGAGGTACCTCTCATGCCCAGGAAGAAGGTGGAAAAAAGCCGAGTAAGTCATAGCGTGTATGTGCAATCATTTGTTCAAACCGTCGGTCTACCGATCTTACAACTCTTACATCGAATATCAACTTTCTGCCCAGCCACACCCTATCGTAAGTTCTTTCGATGCGTTTTATACCATATGTGTTCAAACCGTTCTACCAATCTCACATCTATTACATCTCATGTACATCACAATAGCCACTTCCTACATCCCCAGTTCCTATGGACCCAGTACACCCTGGCCCTCAAGTTACGAACCCACCAAGAAACCCGTAAAGAAACGTAAGTTACATCGTTACATTTTTGTGCATATCATGTGTTCGTATTCTACCGATTTCACATCTCGTACATATGTTCATCATCACAATAGCAACCAAGAAACCCACGCCCACAAAGAAACGTAAGTTATTATATCGTATGTGTGTGTGCATATCATGTGCTCGTATTCTACTGATCTCACATCTCATACATCTCATGTTCATCATCACAATAGCAACCAAGAAACGTAAGTCATAGTTGATTCATGTGTATGTGCATATATCATGTGTTCGAATCATTCTTCTAAACCGATCTCACATATCTCATACATCTCACAATGTACATCACAATAGCAATCACCAAGCACCCCACACCTCATCCAACACCCCATCCCACACCCCATCCCACACCCCATCGTAAGTTAAAGATCGATTCATGTTGTGCACATCATGTGTTCAAAAACCAATCCTCCTCTTCTCACACGTCCTGTTCTTCTTTCAACAGCAACTAATCCACCTACTGGATCACCGACTGGATCACCTACCGGTTCTCGTAAGTTTGAGATGAGAGATAGAGACATGTATATGCTTGTCGTCGTGTAAAGTCATTCACAAAACTAAATCCTTACTTATATCAATCTCTACATAGCAACTGGATCGCCTACCGGATCACCAACAGGTTCTCGTAAGTTAGATCTCAGACATGTTCATGCTTGTCTCGTCGTGTAAAGTCATTCCAAAAACCTAAATCCTTACTCATATCAATCTCTACATAGCAACCGGATCACCTACCGGATCACCGACAGGTTCTCGTAAGTTAGATCTCAGACATGTTCATGCTTGTCTCGTCGTGTAATTCCAAAAACCTAAATCCTTACTCATATCAATCTCTACATAGCAACCGGATCGCCTACCGGATCACCAACAGGTTCTCGTAAGTTCTATAGACATGTATTGCTTGTCTTGTGTAAAGTCATTCACAAAACTAAATCCCTTCTCGCATCAATTTGTACATAACAGCAACTGGCTCGCCTACCGGATCGCCTACCGGATCTCGTAAGTGTTTCCTTTAGAGACATGTGCATATCATATGTATTCAAGAAAGTATTCCCCGTCTCACGCACATATTATCATCTCTTTATTCTATGTAACCTTATTTAAAACAGCTACCCATTCTCCCACACCTTACAAGAAGCCGACCCCCACGAAAGCTCCAGTTAAGAAGCCTACTCCGCCTCCTCATCCAGTTGCACCACCCACCCACAAACCAACCATGAAGTGGCCTGCAGGCTGGAGGAAGAAGATGATGAAGAAAAAGAAAAAGAAGCGTGGTAAGAATAGCAAGGCAAAGGGAGGAAAGTGGCCGTTACCTTGGGGCAAATCAGGTAAGGGCAAGACTGATAAATCTGAAGGCCCCAAGTGGCCCGGCAAGTCTGGCAAGACTGGTGGTAAGAAGTCTGACAGCAAGTCAGGCAAGATGAAGAAGAAGGTAAGAAAAACACTTGAATACATAGGTTTGTTGCACTACTAACCCCTCCACTCTCTTTTTTTTAAATATAGGGTGGTAAGTGGCGTCGTCCTTCTCCTCCCCCAACCCCATGGAAAGCTCCTAGCACCGATGCTCCAACCCCTTGGAAGGCTCCGTCAACTCATGCTCCCACTGATCACCCGACTGATCACCCCGTGACTCACGCACCGACTGATCATCCTGTGACTCATGCACCGACTGATCACCCCGTGACTCACGCACCTACCGAGAAGCGTGAGTTTGATAGATTGTGCATATCATGTGCTCATTGTCATATCGGAATCTAACATATCGTTCTCTCTCTCTCTCTCTCTCCAAAATAACAAACAGCTACTCGTGAATGGAAGCCTACATACAAGCCTTCATCTCCTCCAACAAAGTGGGAAGGCTACCATTAAAGGAAGGAAGACTTATATCCCCTCAAGAGTTTTGTGTGGCTCCTCAAGAATATCAAATACGAGCCCAAGAGGGATATACTTTGTTTGTTTTGTTCAACACACTCGCACTCTAGCCAACTAGGCACCCCCGAACCTTTACACAAGCGAGTGTGATACTTTGTAATTCATAATATGGTCAGATGATTTAAAAGAAGACCAACTAGAGAGGTTGTTCAAAGTGTCTTGGTCGAGATATGATCATGCATACACTTGAATAAAGTGTGAGTTTCTGCAGAGACTCTTTCCTCACATTTTGTTGCAATGAGAGATACGAGATTTTGATATGTAGATTGTCGTTTAATAGATAATCCAACATTTAATCTCGTTGAACCTTTAGATTCTAGAGGACACGTTGCTTTGCTATGGGCTATGATTCAATACCAATGACAACTCTCTCTACACGGGGTATCCTTTAGGATACCACGCAGGTTAGCTGCTAGGCTATTCTACTAGGCTCTTACGGGCATGATATATGAAATAGAGAGATGGTATACTAATACATTACATCAATACAAGGGCAGTGTAGCTTATTATGAGATATGTGAGCACGATAAGGCAGAGGAAAGGACAGGAGAGTCAGAGCGTTTGCTGTATGTAGTCTAGCTCAAGGATAGGATACGGTATCCTTTTACTCTAAAAAATTTTCAATGCTTTCCACCAAACACAAACATTCGTGAATTGCTGCTTGCCTAACTCCAAACCATACAAATAACCACTCCAACAATCCCTCCACTACTATATATACAACAAACAAGTAACAAAATGGCAAATAAAATGAAGGTATTAACAGCAGGGGTTAAATCTTCTAACAAAAAGTCTAAAAAGAAGAAGTCATCCAACAACAACACAAAGCAACAGCAGCAGAGTCATTCTACTTCTCTTGATACAGCCAATAATAATGATATAGAGTCAGCAGCAGCAGCGGAATCATCATCTAATACATTTGATAATCGTCTTAATACTCCGAATAATTTAAATGGTGGTCATTCTATTGTTGGTAAGTTTTTTATTATTAATGTTTGGCTTTGTTTTGTGTGTGTTCTACAGAACCAGCCTTATAATATAGACGCATGTATGTGTTTTATGCATAATGGTGCTCGAGGTGGTTGAGTAGGGGGTTTGGGTACGGGGGTAGTTTTGTGAATGACTTTACACAAGACAAGCAATACAT
>Ga0214478_100300_pt1 | contig 28904 bp, 21 predicted proteins | sample M1_20Mar14CPVII9_2_FD_178001 | JGI IMG/M metagenome (GOLD analysis project Ga0214478, IMG submission 178001) | Marine eukaryotic communities from Monterey Bay, California, United States - M1_20Mar14CPVII9sort6BwellD7 | ecosystem: Environmental > Aquatic > Marine > Unclassified | place: USA... | reverse complement strand
TGAAGAGCGAGATGAGAGACAAAGCAGCATCTTATTATGTTGCTGGGGGTTTTGGCAAAAATTGGTGAAGAAGCTTTGGGTTTGGGTTACAAAAGATGAATATGAAAGTACTTTGCGTGCACATCAACAGATAAATAAAGAGATGAAGAGTGACGAGAGGGACAAAGCTGCTCTAGTTTATTCATTGACTCGAAATGTGTTAAGTAGAGATAGTTAATACAACTTAGTAGAGACTTAATAATATCGATACTGAGAATAATCAAATGCTGCAGCTTTATCTCTTTGATCACTCTTAATGGTGAGTTTGGGTGTAGCAATATATGTTAATAAGAGATAGTCGTGCTAATACAACTTAGTAAAGACTTAATAATATCGATAACTATCATAGTCAAACTTTGCAGCCATGTCTCTCTGATCACTCTTTATCGAATCTAAATATACTTGTCGACCGTGTACAGCCGCCTCATAATCTTTCTTTGTTGCATGACCCGACATGTACAACCTTTTGATTTCCTCGACCGCCATATCACTCCCAAAACCTGCTGCAATCAAGTAGTGTTTGATTCTCCTACTTGCATTGAGCTCAAGCGACCCTAAATTGAATCTTGCATCAACATGACCCCCAATAGCTGCTTTTTCATAATGATACTTGGCTTTCTTTCTGTCCTGTATGACGCCATTCCCAAGATAGTAACAAATACCAATATTGTAATGTGCTGGTGAATTACCAAGTTTTGCTGCCCTATGCCACAGTTCTAATGCCTTCGTATGACTTTGTGGGTAACCAAACTTCCCTTCACTATAATGAGACCCTTGAGCATTCAAAGCTATGGCATCACCCAATTCGATACGCTTCTCTTCCCTTTTGTTATCGTCTTCATCAGTTATGGCTGGTGGAGATCTACAAAAAGGACAAAGGCGTTTCTTAGAGGATAACTTGACTGCAAAAATACATCCACTGAATACAACTTTTCCACAACATGCATAATATTTACTTCCGGTCGTATGTAGTTTTGGCAACTGCTGGAAACAAATTGGACAATCTTCATTGTGTGGGGGTTGTTTAAATAGAGCTTCATCATGTAACTCAGCGGCACGCTTCTTACATTCTTCTTTATGATGAGGTCTATGTTGTATCTGACATTCTCTATTGCAATATTTGACCATTTTACATGCCACACATGCTTTCAGTGTAGTATTGTCGTCCTCCTCAGTTTTACCGCAATTAGCACATGACATGTTCTTCTTTTTATCGTAGTTCATTTTTATATATGCACATACACCGACTACAGCACAAAGAACTGCACCAGTGACTATGTGAGGCGGCAGCCGTAGGGGCATCAACAACAACAGAGAACTATTCTCAACCTCTTGACCTTCCTCATTCCTCAACCAATCAACTCATCTTCTCTTTCACTCTCTTGAGTGTTGTTCTCACAGTTAGCGATCGAACGATCGACAGTACCACCACCAGTTGAAGGAACTACCTACATATCAACTAATAGTAGCATGTACATGGCATAGGCAGCACATTAAGCAATCCGTATGTATAGCTAATAATAAATAGTACTATACAGATGTAGTCTACATTGCTCTTCTTCTCTGATCAATGATCAGTGATCAGCCAAATTATAAATTACTGACCTCTGTCTATTTCGCTCTCACCTCTCACTCGCGCCACTTAATATATCACTTAGTGGTATCAAATAAAATGAACTGTTGGCGGCTAGAAGCACTAGTATTATTGCTTATCATCTGTGTGCTTGGAGTTTGTCGTTGTACTGCAAATAACATGAACCAACTTATGCAAACTGGCAGATCATATCATGTGAACAAAATACTTACTGGATTTGCATGTCTTAGAAGAAGTACGAGAGCTTTATCTTCTACTACTCCTCATGCTACATGCAACAACAATAATATACAAAACATTCACCAAAGAAGGAGAAGACGGCGCGGTGCAATTCATGCCACTAAAAGGATACAACTATATGATAACTTTCTCCTCGCTGCTGTAATATCTGATAATGACCAACCATCAACATTAACAACAACACAATATACAATCAATGATTCGATATGTCCACCAACAGACATTGAAACATTAAACAAAGTAGTTACCAAACATATACAAACATTACCAAAATATTGGAAGTCTAAACCAATTGCTAAGCATACCTCTGCTGCATTTACAGAAGCATTAGATTTTATATTGCAACATCCAAAACGAACAACTTCTTTAGATACTAAAGCTAAGGTGAAGGTAATAATAGATGGTGGATGTGGTACTGGCAGATCCTCATTTCTATTAGGTGAAATGTATAAAGATTGTTTAGTTATTGGTATTGATCAATCACTCTCTAGATTGAGTAGAAATAAAGGATACAACAATAATACACAAGCAAGCAATACCACAAACAAAGGTGACAATGTTCTCCTGCTACGAGCAGAACTAGCAGACTTTTGGAAATGTATACTATCCTCATCTGAATGGCAAGAGCATATACAGATACACAAACATTATCTTCTTTATCCAAATCCATATCCAAAGAAATCTAGATTAAAGAATCGATGGTATGCTCATCCTGCTTTTCCATTATTGATGATGTCATCAGAAGGAGCTGAATTGATAGTGAGATCGAATTGGGAAGGATATCTAAAGGAGTTTGGCAAGGCTGTGAATGTTTGGAGTGACACTGGGGCTAATTACGAGGACTTTCATGGAATGATAAATAGTTGTGAATCAGATGACGACGAATGGCATACGACAATTGCATCATCGTCGTCATCTACTGACTTGAATGTTGTCGGTCCAGATCGAATGAATATTGATATTTCTGAATCCTTAACTAACTTTGAGGCCAAATATGTTGAAATTGGTGAACCCATTTACGAGCTCAAGATTCGAGAGGCAATACAATAATCTATTTTAATACCAGAAAGAACTGCAAACTAGCTAGATTACTGCCTTCTTCCCTTCTCGTATGAGTAACTTATCTACTTTGGTGACCTTTTTCTCTTCCTCACATGATCTTTGACTTGACTCAAGAAACTCGTCTTCTTCTTCGGCGGCTTCTTCTTCGCAGACTGTTTTTCATCTCCTTTACCGCCATCCTTCTTGCCACCAGCAGAACTTGGATTGAGTAGTTTTGATGATGGAGTATTTGGTACACTATTTGATAACTCATTCAATGCAGCCACTGCATCAAACTCGGATGCATGCATATTGGTGAGCATATTTGGGGCATGCATATTGGTAAGCATGAGACTATTATCACCAGGCCCCAACATCGGTCCAAGATTTGTTCCAAATTGCGATAGAGGAGTCATCTTAGTGGGAGACATACTCATACTCATCTTGCCGGCAGTACTTCTGCCATCTGGAGAGGCCATCAATGCATTATTAGCTGTCGTCTCTTGGCCACCACCAGCACGACTCTTGTCAGACATGAAATACTGAAAGAGCTCGGGATCCATTGTAAGTTCTCCAGGATTTGCTGTACTGCCCAAGTTACTACTTGCTGCCATTGATTCGTTCTTCCCTGGTGTTCCGAGATTGAATGAGATTGCAGACGTCGGAAGAGAGGATGGGTATTCTTGACTAGCATTTGATGCGATTTGCTTTGGAGGTGGGCTAGAGTAAGGTGCAGAAGATCCTTTTCTCTTTCGTGAATTTGTCTTCTCCATGACACCTGACAAGAGACTCTTGCGTTTACCATTGGAGGGTGATTTAGCAGTACTAGAGGTAGTAGTAGTATCTTTCTTTGCACTTGGCACAAAGTTACTTTCTGCAGCACCTGCCTCGATTAGTCTTTGCATACCGCTTGCCTGAGACCAATCATCGGTATTATCAAGAATCTTCTCCACACCCATTTTCGTATCCTCTTCCATAAGCCGAGAGTGTTGTGAAAAGCCTCCAAGAACAGATGCAACATCTCGAGTTTCGGGGTCAACTTCAGCGGTATTAGCGACTGTCTCCATTGCTTGGGATAGAGATTGGGCAGGTGGTACATCGTGCCTTGCCTTTTTATTAGGTGGACTTCGAGTATGTGGAGAATGTACTGTTGGTGCACTCTTGATCGGCGACACTGGTGGACGTTTCTTCTTTTGAGCTATTGCAGCTGCTTGTTGAAAGATTTTAGCAGGAGATGTTGTTGAGATTTGTTGACCTCCAGCAGATGCTGCAGCTGACGATGCTGGTGGTTGTGGCTGTGCCATTTGAGCGGCTGGTAACCTATTTCTCATGTCAACTTGAGCCGCTGCCTGTAGGAAAAGATCAGCCGGAGATTGCATTGGCCTCCATAGCCTCCTTTCTGCTGTTGTGGGTGTCTTGTGTTTATTGATTGTTCTCTTCTTTTGAACAGAGTTTGGCTTGACTATGGCACGCTCTGGTCGTTTTATGTACTTCATATTCATCCTACAGATTCCCTTGGGTATACGTCGTTGTAAAACTTGGAATCTTTTTCTGATATGTCCTCGATCACGATGTGGCATGAGTCTGGTAGATATATCTGCCCATGCATTACCCATCACTGGAACAGCTTTGAGCATGGCAATGTCTTCTTCCAATGTCCAACGGTGTACATTCATCGTTGTTGGTGCCCTGGGGATTGATATTGCTGCTACCTTGGCCGGGTCCAAGGCCGTGCCTTTAACTAGGGAAGGTATCGGCGGCATCTTTCCATCTTTATCAATTTCTATCCCATTTGCCTTGAAGATGAGGAAGCATAACTTGTTATACCGTTGTGATATTGAGTTAACAATTCTGTCAGGTAGAAATCTATCCGAAACTAAGCACCATTCTTTCTCCCCATATAGATTCACTCCTCTCAATATCAAATTATCCTCGCCGGCGGTGAAACTATGTTTATTACGACGTAGTTCAGCCTCTTGTTTCTTCGTTAGTGGGCGTTTTACCGTGCTTGCATCTTCGAATATCTCTGGAACGTGAGTGAATACTTCCCCGAGATCAGATGGCGGTGGTAGATACCGCTTATTGATATCGGATTTAGCATGCTTCAATAAAGCTTCACAAGCTTTTCCATGCTCTTCGAGTGCCAATATATTGATCTCGTTATTATCTTTTCCCCTTCCTCGTCCCATCAGATGAGTGTCTTTAACAGAATCAACAGAGTTGTCTAATGCCGTAAATGTTTCTTTGAGATGTGACAAGCCACGTATAGCAAATACAGATGTACGACCTTGACCAAGTGCCGTGGACGATGAAGGAATAAAAGGTTTAGCAGGAGATGCTGGTTTCTTATTCGAATCTTCAGTAGTCATTTCCATCTCTCGTTCTAGCAATGTTTTGGTAAAAGCTAATCGAGTAAGACGTCTGGAACCCTCGTTGGAATCTCCTCCCATATTCTGATCACTATTAGTAGGCGGCACTTGATTCATGGCATTTCGTACTGTATCTTTCCAGTTCTGTTCTAAATCTTGCAACATGGCCGCGCTGCCATCTAAGCCCTCACTCAATTCCTCGGGAGATTCGCCGCCAAAGAAATCATTAACATAAGAACATCCCGCCTCGGCGGGTCTTTGAAATGTAAGTGTGCGTGTATCTAATCTACTCTCTGGCAGTGATGAACCCTTCTTGCGTCGAATAGGGACAGGTGATGGTGTGTTTGCAGTTAACTTTCCATCCTTTCGTACCTTTTGAACAAATGCAGCTCGTACTGACAACGCAGACTGTTGTAATAGTAACTGATGATGAGATGCCATTAGACTTCGTAAACGACTTACTTGCGCCTTGCTAATGGCGGGTACTTCAATTGCTTGATTAGGATCGGTAATCCGTCCTCCCAATCGATTTGGTGTGGTAACAACAGTAGTCGAACTCTTGAGTTTTCTAGTAGTATACCCCGGTGTGGTAATACTCTGTTGTTGGTGACTACCCTGAATTGGTGTCTTCCCGCTTGGTCCCATTTTCTTCCTTGGTGTTGCTTTAAATGGTTTGGGTTTACGACGAGCCTTCCCAGTAACACTTGCACTTCCACCCTCACCAATCAATGATGCCATGACTGCCGCCTCGAGGTCCTCTTCCATCAAACCCTCGATTTCTCCAAACACATTCATTAACTCTTCATCATTGGCATCTTGGTGAGGTAATGGACTAGGAGGGAGATTCTGTTTGTATGGTGATTCAGGCTGCATTGAACTCGCTTCTCCATTTTGAGCACCATCTTCCATTTCATCATCGTCGTCTTCATCATCGTCATCCCCATCTTCATCACTAGTCAACTGATAACTAACATCATCTTCATCCATCGTTTCAAAGGCACTACCTACAACACTATCCTTGCCTGCGGCACTACCTCTACTTTTAATACTTTTCAATGTATTAAATGTTATGATAGATTGATCATCACTCATTAAACTTCTCATAAACCGTGCATACTCATCATCTTCACCATATACCGAGACATCTGACCGTGACTGTCTTAGTGGGAGGGGATTATAAATGGATGATGGCTGTGGACTTCTTTTAGTCCTTTTACTACTCCGGTTACTAATCTTGACATCCTCATCTGAGTTTTTATTTGAATTTGGTAATGATTGAGCAACCTTATTACCAGCAGTAGTGTCAACTTGCAAACTCTCAATAGGATCATCATCAGGTAACCTCCCTTCCATAATGGCACGAGTACGTTGAGCATTCTTCAGAGCTTCTTCTTGTTTCTTTAATGCACGTCCTTCTGGACTATTTGGATGATAAACTTTTGGTTTCCGTGGCCTGCCCGGTCCGCGTTTGGCACCAGTGGATGAACCAGCGGATGATTTAGTTGCACCACTATTAACTGAATTATTAGTAGGTGATTTGGTAGCTTTTTGTTTTTGTGCACGAGATGTGGACTTCTTCCCCGCTGGACTGGTAGAATCTTGCATGGCATATGCCAAGGCAGCACGTTTACGTTCTTCTAATGTTTTCTTATCCGCATCATGTTCTGATGGAGGGATGGGTACACGTCCCTTGGCTGTTTTGATTGCATCTGTTTGAGATTTTTTACGTGAAGAGGGTAGTTTCGGAGAGGCACCTACCGATGGCTGCTTGTCGCCACCACCGCCACTACCACCTCCTTGAAATAAAGCAGATAATGATGCTGGTGTTTTCGATTGAGGAGGAGCCTTTTTAGCAGAGGCTGCAGAGGTGTTAGATTTGCCACTTGCCTCGGAAGTTTTCTTTGGAGTCTTCGCCTTAATCCTTGAAGAAGATCTTTTCGGAGATATATCTTCAGGCTTCATCTTGTTTATATCGTATATAAGTCTGTATTTTTTCAAATATTATGGGTATAGTACCCCGATACCTTGTATATTATATATGAGTTGTAGATGGTTTGGATATCAATTAATTCTGTGGAGTTGGTTGAGTTGGTGAACTTGCAAAAATGTTTTGGGGTATTGATAGGCTTGGCCGATTGCAATGAAACTTTCACCAATAATGATCGAGGGGGTGAAGAATATTATGCGCTATCTAAATAGCCAGGAGATGGCATACTATTGGTAAAGTAGGCCTGCCGTGTTTGTTAGTGAGGTGTTGCAATAATTTGGCTCGCTGCTCATATATAAAGCAAAGTAGGATACCAATGCAAGTAAACTTGTGAGTAAAAGGCGATACAACAGCGCTCTGCTCATATAAATGACGATTGAGACTGATTGATGATTGATTAGATAGTGAAAAGAGGGTAGTCAAAGATGATATACATATGCTCTCGATCTCTGCGGAAGTGTATCTTATGCCTATTAAGTAGTATATGTCTTCTTGGCTGCTTCCGCGGAGCTCTAGCTTTGATATCGTCTTGTAAACATGAAGGAATACAACATCAAAAAAGAAGAGCTACTTTGGTACCATCATATACTTTTCTGATGTCTACTAAAGTTGAGATATCATGTCCTATACATCAGAGATGTACAATATTGCAATCAACAGCTACTCCTATCAACAATGAAGTTATTAATAATGAAGATACCGACGAAATCAACAATAAAAATATAGAAACAGAAAAGGATGACGATCCATTCACTTTATTATCAACGCTCGCTGCAACAACGTTACTCCAGTCAGATAGGACTGCAGTTGCAAGCTCTGCAAAATGGATAGATGAAGGTAGTTCCTTCATGCTAAAGAGTGCTCTAGATAAAGTAAAGCTGTTCCTACCAGGTGGTGAAACAAGTGCACAAGATGGGAGAGAAAAACAGGATGAGGCAATCACATGGTTGAGATGGATGAGATCTATACCGCGACCATTAATAGTTGATTTATCTGATGATGCAAGACGTGCTGCTAATTCAACAGTATCAGATGACTTTCTCCGATTACTCAATACTGATGATGATGAAAGTAATGAAACAAATTCTACACAACAATTTGGATTACTGAAGTTACAACAACTACGAACAGACTTCTTTAATCGTTTGCAATGCAACTTGATATTAATACCATCAGGTCAAAGTATGAACGGATATCTATTTGAACCAAGTGGAACTCTAACATTTGGAAAGTTATTATACGGCGGTGTTACTCGGTATCGAATATTACCTTCCTATAGCGGTAGCTCCGAGCCCCGCAGAGCAGGAGAGCGAACAGAACGCAAGTCATCAAAGTATGAAAACATACCCGCTTGGATTCAATATGGTGGAACTGAGAGAAGGTATGAAGCTGTTGATATGGGTCCTGCATGCGTGCTTGAATTATCTCTGCTACCAAAGATGAGGTACGGAGAGCAGACTCGCCAATCTACAGAGGAGGATATGATGATTAATCGATTTGCTTGGAGTCCACAATCAATGTTTCGTTATATTGATAATGAACAAGCAACTCAAATTGACGAAATTAATGGAGAGAGTACATCATTAGACGGTACCCCCGCATCATTACAAGGCAAGGATAGAAACGATGCATTCTCAAACTCGTTTACATCTCGCGTTGGTGGACTTCAGCCACAGATTGATGCTATAGTCAGACGTGTATTAGATGGTCGTATAATACGCCCTGCTGAAGTTGATAATAGTGGAAATCTTCTGTCATATAAGGAGGCCAAGCAACAACTCAATGATGATGAACTATCATCATTGGATAATGCAGCAAAACAAGTATCTATGGCAGCGTTGGAGGCAGAGGAGCTGGCAATGTTAGGACTAGCTCCAATAAGGGGTTTGCTTTTATACGGGCCTCCGGGATGTGGGAAAACTGCCTTGGCAAGAGAGATTGCAAGGGCATTACGAGCTAGGGCTCCCAAGATTGTATCGGCACCTGAACTTCTCGATCGTAAGTTTAATAAGTGTGTTTTGTGTTAATATATCACTTCAATTCTAATTCTCACTTTTTGCAATTTGTTGTACTTAGGTTGGGTAGGAGGGAGCGAGAAGCTAGTCAGAGAGCTTTTTCATGATGCAGAAAGTGAGTTGGCATCGGTAAATGGCGATGCCTCTAGGTCAGCTCTACACGTCATCGTCATAGATGAGATTGATGCAGTATTTAGACAACGAAGTAGTGCAGAAGATAGTGGTGAGGCTACGAGAAGTAGTACAGTGAATCAAATCCTATCCAAGTTAGATGGAGTTAAATCAATACCAAATGTCCTCCTCATTGGAATGACTAACAGGCGTGAGCTTTTAGATGATGCACTGCTAAGACCGGGACGACTGGAAGTGCAAATAGAGATACCCCTGCCAGACAAGGAAGGTAGGCGTGAGATTATGCAGATACATTTTGGTGCTCTTAGAAGCCGAGGTCGACTAAGCAAGCCTCTCTGTTTTGCTATTGACGGTGCATATAGTGAGGTAATATCTACAGAAGTTAAAGCCTCGTTGTCGTCAATTTCAAATGAAGATGAGCCAAGTGATAAACCAAACAGAGGGAGAAAACGAAGAGCAATCAAACAGGCCACTGGTAAAATACTGAGGAAGATACCAGGGAATAGAAAGGTATATGATCTTGCCGATGACTCGAATACTAAAGGTTTCAGTGGAGCGGAAATTGAAGGGCTAGTAAGATGTGCTGGTTCTATCGCTTTATCAAGGGCTAGAGAAGATGGGGGTGGAGTAGAAGCTCTCCTTATTACACTTGATGATGTCAAACAAGCTCTTACTGAAGTAAAAGAATAGAAAATATTTCTTTATATGTTTTATCATCATGTCTTATCGTAATTTGGTACTCTGATCTACCCATTTTGTCCCTACATTGTAAAACGTTTGTGTTCGGCGGTTGATCACCTCAACATCTTGGCTAAAGCTGCTTTGTCCCTCATATCACTCATCGTTTCTTTCTGTCTGTCATGATAGGCTCGTAGAGTATTTGCAAACTCAGCTTTAGTAATGAATCCATCCACAAATCCATTCTTGACCATATCAATAGACTGCTTGTCCCCAGCTCTCGCTGCAATCAACCAGTGCTTGTATGCCCGTTGTTGATTGCCTGTTTCATGTTCAGTAACACCAAGGTTATGCCTTGCCAACACATTTCCTCCTCTTACAGCAAGTTCCCAGTAGTGCTTAACTTTATTCATATCCACCCCCACTCCGTCTCCATGCATGTACGAACATCCCAAGTTGTAATAACCAGCGGCATATCCAAGTTCTCCTGCCTTTAACCATAGCTCATTAGCCTTTGAATCATCTTGTGATACACCCAATCCCTGTGAATAACATCCTGCAAAATGGTTTAATGCCTCCGCATTCCCCTTCTCCATTAGTTTTTTCAATCTTCTGATATGCTCTTTATTGGTAGTTGCATCTGGTATTCTGCAGAAGGCGCATAAATCTTTTCCTTCACTTGTCATTCCTATGCTTATCATAGTAGCATAACTACAACCATCACATATAACTTTTCCACAACATGACATAAAATTTGATCTGTTGCTCTCATATGACAATGGTAGGAGACAAAGCGGGCATTCCTCATTGGGTGGATGGTCTTTAAACAAAGCTTCTTCGTACAACTCCGCCACACGTCTATCACATGCCTTCTTATGTTTTGATCGGTGTTTCTTTTTACATGCCGCATTGCAATATTTCACCTCCTTACATTTGTTACATATATTCATATCATAACTATTACCCTCCTTGCCACAACTGGCACAAATACTATCAATCGTAACGCCCATATTAGTAAAATCCTCAGTTACGGCATCGATACTAGTACTACTACTGTGAATATCACTACCAGAACTGATTTGAAGTTCAGGAGCACCGTCTTTATTATTTTCAAGTGTCATTTTTTATTCATATGATGTGCTCACTTTTCATTCCGCGTAAAATGAAGATTACTACTCATATATCATCAATTGCAGCAATATTCAACTCTCCTGTATATACCTTATCAAGTACACCACTACTTATAATGGTATGTAAGCAGTAATCATGGTAACTAACATCTAGAGTAACATTACAACTTTTCGTTTGATCGCCATTTCCGCTTCATTTCCACTTGTGGAAAATGAAAGAGTAGTAGGCAATAAGAAGGCGGCTAAAGCATGGAGACGACGTCCAATAAACTGAGTGACCGCCTGAAGGATATGCTCCTTGAAACGGGGAGTAATAATGCTACAAAGGTTAGTACTTCACGGCCGCTAATTCAAGTGATTGATGACAAAAAAGATGTAGAGAAAAAAGTGACCACCAATGCTAATGAATCTGATGATGAGTTGCCTCCAGATATCTTCCCTACTGCTAATACTACTGATAGTACCACTAGTACTACCAATAGTAATACTAATACTACTACTGACCCAGCAAGACAATTGTATGAAAAAGTACAACAATCAAAAACTCTTACTGAACAAATGCTAGCTGATGCCAAAATTGCAAAGCGAGAACATCAGGAAGAACAGTCAAAGAAGAATCAACAACGTGCAAAGAAGTCTAGTTTTGGTATGAAGAAAGGATTTCTAAACTCGAATTCTAGTAGTGGTAAGAGCAAGAAGGGTGATAATAAGAAGAGTGATAAAGTTGCCGAGAAGTCTAATTTTGGTATGAAGAAGGGATTTCTGAATTCTACATCGAGTAGTAGTGAGAAGGATGGTACTTTTACGAAGAGGAATACAGTTTCAGAGCAGAAGAAAGTTGAGAAGGTAAGTTGTACGCTTTGTATCATATGGTTTCTCGTTTTATATATCTAATACATCATATTCGATATACATTATTATTTCATAGAAGGAACTCATTTATGAATTGGATAGTGATGGCAATATGGTACCACCAACAGCAACTTCAGATAACAATATCAAACAAAATACAGACAAAAGCAATCCACTACAACTACCAGAAGTTCAATCAGCAATGTCATCTCATTTACAAACCAACTCTAAACAATGGGCGACACCAGACTTACTTGATAGTATTACACAAAACCATCCAAAGTTGGCACAAGGGATGCAAAATCCTCAATATATGTCGGCACTGCAAAGTATGCAGACCAATCCCAAAGAAACATTAGAACGGTTGAAACAAACAAGTCCAGAGATTGTTGATTGGTTAATGGAATTCTGTGGTGTAATGGGTGAGCATTTTGTCAAGTTGGGCGAGGATAGTAACAGTAATAAAGATAAGAAAGTAGCGTCGAGTAATGAAAATAGTAATGGAACTAGTTTACCTCCATTACCATCACAGAAGATTCGGGAAATAGGACCATTGGAAAAGAAGGCATTGGAAAAGCATCAAAAAGAAACCAACAACACCAAGCAACAGCTAAAAGAAGATGAGGAAGTATCAGCCATTCTAGGCGATGAAGAACTCCATTCCATATTATTAGATCCGAAAATGCAAGAAGTTATGCGAGAATGTTCAAAGGGTAACAAATTGCATTACTACATGAGTCATCCGGAATTTGGACCTAAGTTGCGAAGATTAGTGCAAGCTAAGTTGATGCAAGTGGCATGAAGAAAGAGGTACCTTGCTTTGTCGGTGAGGTATTAAACGAAGTTCATAGTAAAGCTCGTTGTAATTTGGGTAACTTTCTTTAGAAACATCTATATTCTACACTACCCACACACTCCCTAGAGATCATTCTCCCATCACTCTTCACAAATCCTGAAATAAGTGAATATTCCCATCGGCGCCAGCTGAAAACAACCAAGGCTGATGAGGATGCCAAACCATACTCAATGCACCCAACGACTTGACAACTGAATGACCTCTCAATACCTTCACGGGAACAATTAATGGATTGCGCATCAAGTCCGAGTATACCATACTATGAAAGACATGTATACTACCATCATCGGAGGCACTTGCCATTAACGGATATCGAGGATGGAAACCAACCGATCGTAATGCACGTTCATGATACTTGAGTGTCTTGTATGGAGTACTTGCCAAGTCGAGATCAAACCATACTAGTCGGCGATCAAGACTACCAACGACGACATGATCACCAGAGCCATGCACATCAATAGATGAAATGTGACGACATCCTGACATGAGTCGTTTCACCATTACTTGCTTTACCAAGTGATAAACACGTACATGTTCCTTCGTCGCAACAAATAAGAATGGCTTCTGTGGATGGAAGCATGCCAATTGTACCTCACCTCCCTTGGACTTGCCAAAGGGTTGTTGTGATGCAGCCTTGGATAGTTGATGGATTAGTACTGCTGCCGCACCTGCCTTGGGTGAGACTGTAACAAAGTAATCACCCTTACGATGCCACTTGACAGACGTGACATCACGATTGGTCTGTAGAATGGCAATCGGCCCTGACTTGCCGCCATAGGCTGAGATTGGAGTTTCAGTAGTAGTAGTCGCCGCGTTACTCTTCTTTTTGTTGAGTTTTTTAAAGGATGTCCATGTAACAGCCTTGGCAGCACGTGAGTCGGGTGTGTTACCACCATTCAATTTCGATGATGATGCCGCTGATAGTAAAGCATCTGTAACCTCGGATTCGTCAAGTCCACCTGTACCGGTGGAGATTACAACGGCACACTTTCCAATCGAGGCAAGTAACACATGATGAGATCGATTAGGATTCCACTCGAGAGATGTGATTGGTTTCTTTGTCTCAGGTTCGGTCTGTGTATTGTTAATTTGTCGAAGGTGTAAAAAGTTAGCGCAACTCGGCAGATACTTAAACAAGATATCAATTACAAACATGTCAAACTTACCTTCTCTTTATCCTCTTCACCCTCCCCATCATCATCCTTCTTCTCATTCCCAATCAACTTAACAACACTATCATTTAAATTCCAACTTTTTAACAATCGTCCAGTTTGTACCTCCCATAATCGAACTATACCATTCTCATCACCACTTGCCAAGAATTGTCCATCGGAACTAATACTTAAACAACGTACTACCACTGCCTCTCTCTCGTCACTACTATTCTCATCATTACCAGGTACAACATACTGCACACACTTACTAGTAGGAAAAGGACGTAAATCACTAGCCTTGGGTAATTGCGGTACTAAACTTTCCGGATCAATATTAAGTCTTCGTTTCATAGCACGTGGACATAGATATAAATCTAAACATCTTTCAAATGTATCTTTCACTGAATGTTCATATGCACCAACTGACCGTAAATTAGTATACTTTTTAGGTATAAAATTACCATATGGACGATCTTGTACATCTAATTCATTCCATTGTTGTATTTCTTCTTCATTTGGTAGATATTCTTCTGGTGGATTGTAGGAGTATGCATGACCTGGTGGTGGTACCTTTGGTGCAGCCATGTGTTGTGGTCCTTTCCTTAATGCTAATTCATCTTCTTCATTACCCTTCCATAATTGAAATGGTTTACCATCTTCTCCATCTTCACCATCATTTCGTTTGATTAAATCATTCATATCACGTACCTTACCATCTAAATAATCCATATTAATACTACCACATTTCAATCTATGTAATAATCGCTTCACTTGTAACTTTTCATATACTGATGGTTGAAATCGTGATTTCTTTTCATATTTATTACTACTTAGACCAGATTGTAATTTATCTACTCCTGAAAAATAATCAATATATTCTGGATTTGATTCATGTTCAGGATGTGCAAATGCACCTGATTGAAGTCTTCTAATTAATTCAATTTGACGTTTAGATAATTGTACATCCTTGGCATTTAATTCATCATAGACTGTAAATTTACCATTCTTACTATCTGCTTGTGCATTATCAGCATCTAATACCTGATCTAATAAATCTTTATTAGATGTTGCTGATGATGATTTGACAACTTGTGAACCGTGTGCATCATATCCAATGTGTGAATAGTCATCATACCAATGTAAAGGGACACGTCCAATACGATTTTGGGTACCGTCATCATCTTCATCGTCGGAGGATAGATTATCGGTATGCATCCATTGTGCTGTTGCTTCATCGTTGTTTGGTGCTGGTGTATTTGTGGCATCTTTACTACTATCAGCTGACAATTCCTTATTACCATCAACTTGCTTGCCATCACGTTTTTTCTTGGAGCCAGCAATCTTTGGCCAAGATCTTGGAGCATCTAAATTTTCTAAATCTAATATTTCAACATCTTCATCATCACTCTCATCATTATCATTATTTAAACTCTTTTGGCGTTCCATTAAATCATCTTCATCATCAGAACTTCCCTGTTCTTCAAACTCATCTGATTCTCCGTTGGAGCTATCATCATATTGATCAGAAACTTGTGGTTCATTCTCTTCTTCTTCTTCGGCTGCTGAGTCGTACTCTTCTTCTTCAGAGGCACTGCCATCTTCATCACTGGCGGAACTATCGTCACTACTTGGTTCCATTTCAGGTGCTGGTTCGTCGACTTCTTTGGTCGTAGGCTTCTTCTTACTGCTATTGCGTGCCATTCTTGATATGTGTGATATTGTGTGGGGAGAAATTTGTGATGTGTCGTAACTTTGAGGAATTATACAAACACTACGGCCGACACGAGTTCAGAAATGGAAAGCCCGTTAATAACTGATTTAGTGACAATACTGACGGTATACGAATGTACCAATTGCTGTAAGTTGTCCTCCCAACACTCAGTGCATCATTTTGAGATGATATTTGCAATAAAACTGAGTGGTATCCTCAAAAAGTCAAAAAATGGTTGGTTTTGCAAGTTTGTCAAATAGCCACAGTACCTACAACCATATCATTCACCACTTCTGTGGTATGTAGACAATGAAATGACGTCCAATACAGCATCTAATAAACCCAAAACAAAGGGCACCGTCTCTACAAACTCCTCTACTACCAGTAGTAGCAAAAGTACAAATCCAAAGAAGAATCCAAAACAAAAGAAATCTACATCTACTACACCAACACAACAACAGCAAGCAAAGAAAACTCCCAAGTTAGCAACCACTCCACCATTAGAATGTAGTAAAGAAGATTTTGATGCATTATTAGGTGATGCTAGTGGATTAAGTAATTATGAAGAGGCTGCAACTGAATTGTTGGATTGTGCTCGATATGGTATGTGGTATCTTTGTTATGCATATCTTGTGTTCTACCTATGCATTGCAACTCTTATCTTTATCTCCCATAAATATATTATAATACACAACAAAACAAACATAGGCGAAGTAGACGCATGTCGTGCAATCCTAGACATATGGACACCTAAATCTCCCACAACTCAACCTGGTTCTATAGTAAATGCAACAGATGCATCACAAACAACAGCACTCCATAAAGCATGTGCCAATGGACATACATCCACAGTACAATTATTACTAAGTCGTAATGCTAATCATATACAAAATGATTGTGGTAATACACCATTGCATTGGGCTTCAGGTTCTGGACATGATGTTGTTGTTGAGTTATTATTGGATCATTATGATGCACTTTCTGCTCAATCTACTAAATCGACTACAACTGATAAAGACAGCAAGTCAAACACAAAGCAGCATAAACAACTGGATGTATTACTCAAGAACAACTTTGGCAGATCAGCACTAACAGAAGGATTTACATCCGGCTCAACTAAAACTGTTAACCATTTATTAAATCATGATTCAGCCGAAGAAAACAAGTTAATTGGTGGTTTAGACAAGGAAGATATTAATGATGAAAGTGAAGCTAATGATATTGCCACTGGTAGTGGTGAGAAGAAGAAGGAAAAGAAGGGGATTGTACATGAGTTTGACTTTCTAAAAGGTGATATTGAGAGTGAGATAAAGAGTACTAGCGAGAGTAGTAGTAGTAGTAGTAGTAGTAGCAGACCATCAGTGTTGATTCGAGAATTACCAATTAAACATGCTGATAATCCATTCGGTCAAAAGGCAATTGAGGATACGACCGGTTTGGGTATATGGTGTGCATCACTAGTCATGTCACGATGGTTAGCGTCATCATCTATGGTACAACGAATGAAGAATAAGACTGTTTGTGAATTAGGAGCTGGATGTGGTATACCTGCATTGACTTCGGCTGTACATGGATCACCATCATCTGTTTTCATTACTGATTTAAACCCAGAGACTATTGATAACATACGTCACAATATTGAGTTGAATAATACTATTAATGATGAGAAGAAGATATCAACAACTACTGCAAGTTCAATCGATTGGGGTGATGAATCAACCTACCCATCCAACAAATTAGATTATGTAATCTGTTCAGATTGTATCTATCAAAAGGATATAGTACCATTACTTAAAAAGGTAGTTACTGGATTACTCGATCCTAATCATGGAACATTTCTATATGTTGCACCCGAGGGTGGACGAGATGGATTACCGGAGTTTATATCAGCAATGAAGGTAGAAGGATTTGAATGTATAAAGGAAGAGATTGCACCGGATGGATATAGATGTAATCCATTGAAGAGCGGTGATGAGGAGGATTGCTTTTTGCACTTTCATGAGTTGGCTAGTACTGTATATGTTTTGTATGAGTTTAGTAGATTTGGGTGTAAATTGTAGGATACAACATTAAACTTAAGCATCAACTTGCAATACCCACAATGATTCAGCCGATATCGTGCTTTGTGAGATACACCATTTACTACTGCCCTAATAATACTGCCCTGCTGGCTATGTTTAAAAACTTTAAAAACAAACTTTGTTGGTACACTTTAATTTGTCGTGATGGCACTGAATTATTCTTATATGTGTATCGTACTTACTCTTAAATCTGGTGAACATTCTCGTGAGACTACTTATACTACTCTTTTACTCTAATCATAAGCCAAGCTATCAACCTCCTTTACAAACACATCTCTACCTTTCCCACCTATTGCAATCTCAGTTAAATCCTCTACATTAGCCAAAGGTCCTTTAGCAAACTTCAATCTCTCATTAACAGCTGCAGGAAAGAGTGGAGTAAAGAGCTTAACCAAGGCACCAAGGAGAGATGGCAGATTTAACATTAATGTCCGCCCATTCAGTGTAGGATACAATGTATTAGCAATCTTGGATGCCTCACTCAAAGCTTTTCTAAAGTCTTTACTGCCTCCAACAAGTTTTACTCCTTTCAAATCATTACATGTAATCAGTTTGAGAAGTGAATCAGTTTCTAGGCTTCTCATATCTGATATTGCAGCATTGACTTCCTTTGAGTATAAGAAAAAGTCCACCATTTGATCTACTGTAACTGCATCCATTAGTGCATTATCATCAATCTTACCGGCTCTAATACAGTATACTAATTCATTGGTAGATGGTAGACTAGTAGTCATTGCATTGAGAGGTGATAGATATTGAAAGATAAGCTTGCCATTTGGAGCTGCCGATTGTATAGGTGTGTTGTCAAATCTATCTCCCTCCATTGCAGATTGTATAGCACTTCGTGCACTGGTTACGATGTTATTTCCATCGCCTGCCCTCCATTCGATATTGGATTTGAGAGCTGCAATTCGGTCATCTTCGTCATCATAATCATTGAGAACATATCGAAGGTAGAAAACGTCATTTTTAGGTGCAACAGCTTCATCTGTTGATATACTGGAGGCGATATCTTTAAGGGTTGTAATTTCACTTTGATGTGTAGATATAAGAGATGTTAGTGATTGTGATGATGGCGTAGTAGAAAATCCAACAACGGATGATGTTTGACAAGATATGCCCAAGACGATAGAGAGGATACTGCTAACTTTCATGATTGATATGGATGTATGTTAAGTATGATATGTTATGTAATGGCTAATCTATATAATTTCTGATATGATATGGTGTGATTTATGAGCTAAATGGTAGTATAATCCGCCGTTTACTATCAAGTTCAACCCACGCACTAGAGACATTCATTGAAAAGATATTTCATGGTGAATGAGATCCAAATTGGCGACATACCGGCTTTTTCAGCTCTCCTTCTTTTGTATTTGTAGTGCTTCCTTCCTCTTGTTGTTTATCTCCCTCTACACATTGCAATTATGAGGAGGATATTTCATATATTATACCAGGTAGCATGCGGTGTTTGTTATGCTTACTCGTTTACTTTTAGTAAAGATATAGTAAGACCTGATGGTATCTCACATCAACATCAAAATAGGCCATCAACTTTGATTGGTAGAAGAAGAAGAGCATCACCACTATTTATGAGTGATGATGATACAGCAATTGTAGATCGATCTACAACAACACTACCATCAACTGATAAAGTATTATCACATCCAGGAACTTTTAGTGGACAAGTAGAACAAGCTCTAATAAACAAATTTGACGAATCAAAAATTAAACGAGTTATACAATCATGGAGACTCCTCGAAATGGATTATGAACATCGTGAATTCGTAGGTAGTCAACAATCTCCTCCACTCAATGAAGATGTTGATCAAACCAGTAGATACTATCAGCATGCACCTTCTTATGTACCTGGTTTGAAGGCCGTGGCATGGTGGGATGAGAGTGAAGAACTTGATTGGGTAAAGTCATTATCGAAATCATATAGTGTCATACGGAAGGAGTTCATGTCAGTAATGTCTAATCCGGATAAGTTACAATCTGAGGGTAATAATATCTGGGCAGGTGCACTCACCGAGGATGCAAGTAGTTATGGGGTGAGTATTGAACGTTCATGTGTATGCATTGCAGTGATAAGAGCAGATTAATCTCTAACTCAACTCAATAATCATTCACACCACAGGAAGGTTGGAAAACATTGGTACTACTAAATAGAGGCCAATGGGATGATACTAATGCAAATCTATTCCCTAAGACAGCAAAGGCGATTCATAAAAGCAAGGCTCCGGTAGCTGAGGCATTCTATGCTAGTATGAAACCTCACACATCAATCAAGCCTCACTCAGACTTTACTAACTTTGTCCTGACATCACATATTCCTCTAGTTATACCCGAGAATGGAAATAACAAATGTAGATTATCAGTGGGTGATGAAACTCGACAATGGATAGAAGGGAAGGTGATATTATTCGATACATCAATCTATCATGACGCCATTAATGAAAGTGATGAAATGCGGTATATTCTCATGCTTCGAGTATGGCATCCTGATTTATCAAATGATGAAAGAGAGGCATTACAGTTTATCTATGATTGTTTAGAAATACCCGAGCTATTAAGTAGTGACCCAGATATAGCATTAAAAGCAGAAAGACATGCAAAGATGATGAGAGAATTTCCATTGACAGATACTGGTGGCTTTGGTGGAGGATCAAAACAGGGGAACAAGGGCAAGAAGAAGAAGAAAAACAAGAAGAAGTAGTCCTATTAATCCTAAGACTGTATGTCGAATGTTTTCCTTCATTCATGTCATTCATTCCCCTCTCATCTCCGCGGAGTCTAGGTACTCTCACTGTGTTGGTATCTTCACTACTCTATTCTCTCTTCAAAAGGATACCCCTGTGTCATTTGGTATCTTTCATTTTCAGCCTCAAATCTCAGCCATCAATCATCTACTTCCATTATCGTCATTTGCTATTTGAGATCAATTTAAAGAGAGATATCATGCGTTTTATTACAGCCATTACATCGGTGGCTGTTGTCCTTGACTCATGTAGTTCATTTGCTCCGTCGGCAGTGAGGCTGACAAATACAAAGGTATCAACATCACTTCGAATGGCTGATGGCAGTGATGAGCCAATCATGAACAAGTATAGTAGGTAAGTTGCTATATATTGATGTAGTATTGCAATTTAATACCTCGACGATATACTAATGCTTTAATGTTTATATTATATCCAGTGTACTTACACAACCAGCATCACAGGGAGCATCTCAGGCAATGTTATACGCCACTGGATTGAAAGAAGAGGACATGTCAAAACCTCAAGTTGGTATCTGTTCTATTTGGTATGAGGGAAATCCATGTAATATGCATCTACTTGAATTATCCGAGCACGTTAAAAAGGGTGTAGTTGGATCAGATTGTGTTGGATATCGATTCAATACTGTTGGGGTATCTGATGGTATTAGTATGGGTACGACGGGGATGAGATTTTCACTTCAATCTCGTGATTTGATTGCTGATTCGGTCGAAACCACCATGTGTGCTCAATGGTATGATGGATTAATTGCATTACCGGGATGTGATAAGAATATGCCTGGTGTTATTATGGCAATGGGAAGACTTAACCGACCCGGAATCATGGTGTACGGAGGAACTATTCGTGCAGGTGAACAACCTTCCACTGGTAACAAACTTGATATTGTAAGCGCATTCCAATCTTATGGAGAGTTCTTATATGACAAGATTTCCGAAGAGGAGAGGAAGGAAATCGTTCAACACAGTTGTCCAGGACCAGGAGCATGTGGTGGAATGTACACCGCTAATACAATGGCCACTGCAATTGAAGCTTTAGGCATGTCTCTCCCATACTCATCTTCCTCCCCAGCTGACTCGAAGGAGAAGAGAGATGAATGTGAACAGGCTGGTGAGGCTATGAAACTATTACTTGAGAAGGATATTAAACCACGTGATATTATGACCAAGGCTGCTTTTGAAAATGCCATTCGTATGGTTATGATGACTGGAGGATCGACAAATGCAGTCCTTCACTTGATCGCCATGAGTCGTTCATGCCAAGATCCTGCTGTTGCCATTACATTAGACGACTTCCAGCGTCTTTCCGATATTGTGAGTATATATTAAGAAACTGAGAAATACTGTGACTTCCTATATTATGTGTCTAACTTGCTTTCCTCGACACTTTTCTAGACTCCATTCCTAGCTGATTTGAAACCATCAGGCAAGTATGTTATGGAGGACGTACAAAACATCGGAGGAACTCCTGGTATGATTAAATTCCTCATTGATAATGGAATGTTTGATGGTGATCAAATGACTGTTACCGGAAAGACACATAATGAAAACTTGGCAGACATGAATCACCCAGGCTTGACTCCTGGACAAGAAATTATCCGTCCACTTGATGATCCTGTTAAAGCCACTGGACATTTGCAAATCATGTACGGTAATCTATGTCCAGGTGGAGGTGTTGCCAAGATTACAGGAAAGGAAGGCGAGACGTTTACTGTAAGTTTCTTCAGCTTGTATCGTTTATTTAAGTTTGGTATCTTTTGGTTGTCGTTACATTCTTTGCCACCTTTTTCTAATGTACTCGTTTCATTATCCTCCTATATTCTTCTTCCTACATCAGGGTACTGCTAGAGTATATGATAATGAACAACTCATGCTTCGAGGACTTGAAAATAAAGAAATCAAGTGCGGAGATGTTGTAATTATTCGATATGAGGGACCCACGGGAGGGCCAGGCTTACCAGAGATGCTTACCCCAACTAGTGCCATTATGGGTGCAGGACTTGGAGATTGTGTTGCCTTACTCACCGATGGACGCTTTAGTGGAGGTAGTCATGGATTCTGTATTGGTCATATTACACCGGAGGCTCAAGTTGGAGGACCTATCGCTCTTGTGAAGAATGGTGACCCTATCCGTATCGATGCTCGTTCTGATCAGAGGACTATTGACTTATTAATATCTGATGAAGAGTGGGAAGAGCGTAGAAAGGCTTGGTCACCACCACCTCTTCGGGCCAATCAGGGTACTCTATTCAAGTACATTCAATGTGTTGCCACCGCTAGTGAAGGTTGTGTTACCGATGAAGTTGGTACGGCAAGTGCTCAAGCAATTGCTGAAGCTGCTCCCAAAACGCCTGCTGTTGCCGAGTTGGAGGCAAAACTTAAGGAACTTGAAGCAGCTACTGCCTAGATAGGTTACTTGTTTAGGGATCGTTATCTTAAGAGTCGGGGGTATATAATATATGAAATTAGCAAATAGTTGTGATTTACTTAGCATGTATATGTGCCATGTCGTCGTCCTTATTAACTCTCTGGCGTATCTTTCTCAGTATCATCTTTGCTTCTGGTTTCGTTTTGATCATTTGAAACCCCACAATTGAATCAAGTGTAATCGACAGTAGAGCACCTAGAACAAACACACCATTGCCGTTACCATTGTCCCCTCTCAACATGTTAAATAGAAAGTAGAAGAGCTTAAACAGGTCTCCTGTAATCCAACCACCAACCATAACGACAGATAATCCATCAGTCGACTTTTTATTATAATTTCTAATAGTTTGAGGCAACGCCAAACAGGATTCCAACACAATAGATGTATGTTTTAACCCATTGACTATTCTCATACCATACAGAGGATACCAATGATAATCAAATATCAGTTTAACCACCATTGAAGATATGAATAGCAACTCTATATATTGAGGAAATGAGTGCTCGTGCAGTATGTTATGTGGTGAAAAGAGATATTGTAAATGAACAACTATAGTATGAACAAGTAGACGCCACTTTGTTTGTCTTCCATTTCTTGGTGTAAGTGGGGCATTACCTTGTTTCAAAGTTATTGAGGTATTAATTCTCATTTGCCCACTCATTGGTGGTGGAGGAGTTGGTGATAGCAGTAATGAATCAGTAGAACTATGTCCTTTAATTTCTGATGTTCTTTTCTTTTGTCTTCTTGTTTGATGTTTTCTATGTACCAACATCATAGCATGAAGCAGTAATAGTTGCATGCATATCATGGCAAGTGATTGTCCCAATAAATCATACTGCAATGTCTCTGATCCTTCTAATACAATCCCATGAAAGTACAGCAATCTCAGTAGATGTGCAGAGAGTAAAAGAAGTACAGTCGCCCTGCTTAATCCAGTGTCCGGTTTGTTATTGGTGTTACTGCAGTTGACTCCTCTATCTTCGTCCATACTTCCATTACTATTTTGAGTATTAATTTGATCATCATCAAATGAGTTGGAGTTGCTCTTTGTTGGTAGTTGTAATCCTATCGATCTGGGTGGATTCGGTATCATTCCTCGTACATAATTCAACGGTGTTGAAATAGGAGCTGAATCATTATGATAATTTCTCTTTCTCAAAGAGTCCCCTCTATTACTATTGGTTGTTGCAATGTTTTGTTGTTGAGTGGATGATGAACTTTCACCACCATTGGTATTATTGATTGTGTTATTGTTATCAATAGACAGTTGTTGTATTATTGAACAGTATTGTGGCAAATAGGAAGGAAATGGTGAGAAGGCAAACGCCCACTGAAATAAATGTTCATATGTGATGGAGTTCATATGTATAGTAGGGGTGATTCATTATGTCTATGTAAGGATGGGGTGGGTCGAGTGCCGAATGGTGGGTTTCTACTAGCGATTCAACGGAATCAAGTTGGTAGGAGTGAGCATCCTCATTATTTCATTAAAATCTGGCTAAAGAAGTATTAAAAAATAGAATAGGTTTGATAATGATAAGATGTCATTAATTAGTATACTAGACTAACAACATACTGATGATAGTACAGATGTTCAGAGTTAGTTTATGATAGTTCGGCATATTCAGTAGTTTGAGTCTCGACTTGGCTGGCATTATTCTCGGTCGGTTTGGAGTTATGTATACGAAACTTTCTGTTCGGTTGATTGGGCTATTAAGGAAGACCTTTGTTCATCAAACAAGGGTATTCCTCGTACACTATTTTCTAGATGCACCGAGGATGATGATCAGACTCTTGACGTACGTCTCTGTTGACTTACTCCTCCTGGAGAACGACACGATGAAACTGAAGACGACCTGTCTCGGCATTAGGCGTGTACTCTTCGACTCTTCCATTGTCGTATGTCATAGTGTAGATATCAATACCACCACGACTTGACTTCACCCTTGTCCTTGGTAAGGTATTCTCATCTTTCATTCTCCCTACTTCGTTACCCATGAAGGACTCATCACGTTGATTCATTCCAAGCCCAGGGAGTATGGTCATGCCAATAGCCTTTGCTCCCGGATTGTAATTCTTGTTGTGTCCAAAAATGTACAACTCTGCGACAACTTCCGTGAAATTCTCTTCTAGTTCAACCCCCCGATTGATTTCAAACTTTCTCGAAGCGTTGGAAGGTTGAATTCTCTGCCCCATGTTGCTTGCAAGTTTGGTCACAAATTTAGTGTCTATTTTATGCCCCCTGCCTTTGGAGAGAGTTCTTGAGAGAAATTTCAGAAGAGAATTTGGCTATTGCAAAGTAAACAAATGGATTTCGATTGTTGGTTAGTAATAGACCAGACCGATAGCTTGCATAGACAAGCAACATAGTCGAGTAATGAAAGAACTTACGCCTTGTGAAGCAAACTTCAGAAACTCCAAAGACAATTCCTCAAGGTTTATTTGTGTATCTTCCGATAATCGCTGAAGCTCTGAGATCGATGTACCGTGCTCGGTTTCAATCGTTTGAAGTCTTCTTGCAAGAACTTGCACCTCATCCCGAACTTGGGCAATGGCTGTGGTGTTAGAAGCCGCTGTTGCTGCAATCGTCTCTACGTCCTGCTCAACAATACCAAGTCTCTCATTAGTTTCTTGACGGAGATTATCAACATTGGTATTTGTCTCAGCAATGGATTGGGCATTTGTCTGCGTACTCGATAGAAGGCTACGAAAAGTCTGGGAAGATCTCAACGCCAGAAGACGTGTTCTCTCATTCAACTTCTTCGTATCCTTCTTGTGTTGTTCTTCCGCATCGGCTTGCTTGGCCGTCGTCTCGGCATGTCTTCTATGAGCATCACATATCGCTTGCTCGTGTGTGTCAGCCCTGTCTCGAAGTGTGTTCAATTCGATGGCCATAGATTGATAACGAGCGGATGACTCCTCACGATAACTATTTGCAAAGTGATGTGCCTTTCTGGCTTCATCAAAAGCTTGCACACTAGAAGTCGTCGCTTCGTCGACTTGATACTTGATCATTGAAAGTTGACTTCTCAATCGAGTTAACTCGTCCTCATGACGCATACGCTGCTGATTGAGTTCTTGATACAAGCTGATGAGCTCAACCTCGGTAAAATGCGAACTATTTTCCATGAGCTGATTGATATCTCGTTGGTTGGATTTCAGTGCAGCTTCCGTCATCATGATATTAGTCATCACGACATCTCTAAGCCTGGAAATATCCGATTCCATACGATCCATCCTGTTCTGTTGTTCGACTAATTGTTTCCGAAATTCGTTTATTTGATGTTGTGAAGGAGTGCCCTTACTTGAGGTTGTCGACTGACGTAGACGACGGTCGGCCGCTTCATCCTCTCCCCTTGGAGTATGGAATTCTGATGATGGTGTTGAGGAGGAAGAATCAAAGCGCTCGACCCTCCTTAACGACATCGGACTAGTCCGCCGATAATTGGTCCGATTTATTCCTCCTAGAGAAGAGCTGCTACTACTCCTTATTGAAACAGTAGGTGAAATCTGTGCCGATCCAGGAGTATGTGTCGTCAAACTAGGGACAGGTGTTGTCATTGACCTTTTGTTAACCTCTTCATCCCGAGGAGATACAATAGGACTTCTTATCAAACCTACTGAACTTTGACTCGGACCAGCAGGGGTGGAGATGGAAGGTGTTGATCTAGGAGTCTTCTTCATTTGAGCAGCAGTGGAGGTTTGACTTGGGCTCATTATTCCTCCGCCGCCGGTAGATGATCCAGGAGTCCTCTTGGATGAGGATCTTGGATTGACACCTGGGCTAGACGAAGTCGACAGACTACCTCGACGATTCAATGATAGAGAGTCGAATGGTGAACTCATACGAGACTCGTTCACATTACATGGTGATAATGATCTTGGAGTTTGAGTGCTCCGCCTACGAGTCAACACGTCTTTTGTTGTTGATGAATTATCCTGATTGTATGTTGAAATAGAGTCGAGAGACAATGGAGATCCAACATCATCCATTCGTCGAGACTTGGTGCAAGTAGATGGTTTATTCTCCAATTGTATATTGCAAGAAGACGAGTCTACTGATGACTCTTCATCGAAACTATTCCATCCAGACGCGCCTGCTGATGAGGAGGAGGAGGATGACGTTGATGAGGATGACGAGTCATCCAACATATCGTGACGTGATCCTACATTCTGGACATGCTTGTACTCCTGGGATGATAAGGATAATCTTGAACTGACACTTGGGCTGCTGCTATCCCCCTCTGACGGACTACGAAGAAATATTTTCAGCTTTCCGGCTGATGAACAAGAACTACCTCCAGTCAAAGGAAGTCCATTCATATTTGAACTAATATTAGACAAAGGTGTACGGTTTTGATTGCATGATGAACGTGGTGTCAAACTCTTCTTTCCTGAAAGAAGTGACGTCTTGTGATTTGATTTAGGAGTTTGGGCACTTGATCTAGTCTTGAGATTGCTACTACGCATTGAAGACGGACTAACGCTGCTACGCGTTACATTCTTTAAAAATGAACTACTTCGATTGTGAATTGGCATAGATCGGAGAGACGACGGAGATCCATTATTCTTCGATTGCATAGATGCAGAGTTGTCACCGCCATTGTTGCAAGCTGATAAAGACGATGCAACATTAAAAAAGATCATTCCAAAGCAGACTTTAGTCAAGCCAAGGAGGAAGTAAGTGGAGTGGTTAGTAAGAAAAAAGGCAACAGGACTACCGTGGTTAAACGAAACACAAAACAAAAAGACAAAACAAACACTTACTTCACTATCCAACGACCACAAGGATCAAATAGAGGAGATGACGTTTCCAATGTAATAAGTAGGATCTCCTATCCAATCTGAATGATAATGACAACTCGATCTTTAAGGGTGTTCGTCGTGCTTATTGATCTTTGTTTGACTAGATTTTTTGTCTTTTTGGAGTAGTTTTTTGGGACTGAACATTGAATTATATACTTCTTACCTGGACATCCACTCATAGATTTGCACTCGGAATGTATGATATACCCCTACTACTACCATACACATCCTTCTCTGATAGATAATTGTAGACTGCCCAATATAATAATTGTAGACAAAGACTACCCAATATATTCATATATTGTGGATATGTATAGTGTGTGTGATACATGTCAATATATCCTACTAATCTGCTTCTCCACTTTCCCATACCTTATTCACTTCAGGAGCCCATTCTTTTACACCAAATGCATGATAAAGACTCCCTCTCTGTGAACAAACTGACAAATTCTTATCAACCAATAATCCATCATTGCATGCAGTCTCCTTCTTAGTGATAATAAGACCATCCGTGCTAATACTACTACTTATTAATTCACGAAGTTTCGGTGTATCTTCTTCACAATTTTGATATTCATCTCCTTGGAATAAATGGCTAAATATCTGTTTGTTATAAAGCACTGGGCCAAGGTCAAATAGAGATACGCCACTAGAAGTTACAAGCATATCCAAGAAGAGAGGGAAATAGGGGGGTTTAGATATGTCAGTGGAATTGCAAAACTATATCATTTGCAGCACAATTCAACTCAATCCACAACCACGTGAGTACACATTCATCACTTGATTTCTTATAACTTCTACTTACCTTATCCAACCTTGTCTTCGTTCCATTTGCAACCTCATACTACTCGCCTCTTGTATCATTGATAGGAACATATTATTGTTTGGACTTGTACACTGTAAATCTTGACAAAAGAACACATCATTAAATGTCGGGAGGCATAGACGTGTATTATTAATGCTTATCACATCATATAATCGTTTGTTTACTAATCGATCTGCATCAATATAAAAC